>WLWG01000179.1_pt1 | contig 64593 bp, 76 predicted proteins | sample 6712871 | NCBI WGS metagenome assembly WLWG01 (sample SAMN12718693, study PRJNA515312) | sponge metagenome | isolation source: marine sponge | host: Mycale hentscheli | place: New Zealand: South Island, Marlborough, Capsize Point | collected 2003-05-01 | reverse complement strand
ATCTGCAGTTGTAGTATCAGCGCCAGATAAATCTACATTTAGTCTCATAGCGTGAGTAGCTACATTTGCATCGTTTCTTACGTGATTAATATCTACAGTGTAAATACTTGTTTCATTTACACCACTGCTCACTTTTAAACGTGATCCTGGTGTACTATCACCTATACCTAAATGCTCATTTGTAGAATCCCAGTATAAATTATTATTACCCGATATGCTGGATGTTCCATCCCAAAAAGCCACTTGAGTTGCCGCGCCAGAACCTGTAACTGTACCACCGCCATCTAATACTTTTAATACATTACCTGAAGCATCTGTACCTAATAAATACGTAGGAGTACCTACTTGGTTTGTGCCGTCATAATTATGTAATTTAAGAGAACCTGAGCTATTTAAGCTAAGCATTTTAGAAGCTGAAGCATTTGCTACAACAAAATTTTCACTTTCATCAGAGTCAATTCCAATTAAAGCGCCGTAAGTGCCGCTATCATCATCTTGTATGCTAATCCAAGTTTGGTTATCTGTAGATTTAAAAATACTTGTAACGTTAGTATTTCCAGAATTAACCACTAATTTATTAGTAGGATCATTTGACCCTATACCAACAAAACCGTTTTCATCTATATATAGGGAATTACTTGCAGCACCTTTTTCTATTTGAAATATGTTTGTTGCTGCAGCTACATCTCTAATTTGAAACCTTCCATTAACACCTACTGAAAAATTAACAGTAGAATCGTTTGAATCTAATAGTCTAATATTGTTGTTAGCTGTTTCAACAGTAAGGGTACCTTCAACTCCAGCGTTGCCAATTACGTCAAGTTCTTTAGTTGGAGTAAGTGTTCCAATACCTACCTTACCGGCGAAATATCCATCATTTAAAAATTGTAATGCCATGTAATGTATTAGATTTAATTATTACCCTCTTGTTACTATCGCCCTGTATGTTCCTTGTGCTATTGCGCTTGGTGCTGTAAAGTTTATTATAATGTTGTTGCTAGATCTGCTAATATCAGCGTATACTGTTTGGCCAGCAGCTGTCATAATTTCTACGCTGCAATCTAAAGCTGCAGCTTCTAAAACTGTGTTTGAATTAATAACCCAACCCTGCGTGCCTGTTGGAGGACTTGCTTGATTTGTAACACCCGTTACATTAGGCGTATCTAATAATAATTGTACAGAGGATTTTCCTACTATATCGCTTATTGCAAACTTAACGTTTTTAGTTCCATTGTTTCCAAATATAACATCTGAATTATCGACTGCACCGCCTGCATCTAAACCGACTAGGTCAACCCCAGTTTTAGCTGTACCTGAAAGATAGCTTACGGAAATACCTAATTTACTATCATCTGTATCTGCATTTACATTTCCTAAGCCTACTGTACTTAAAGTTGCAAGATCAGTATCAGATTGTACAATTATAAAATCAGCTTCTGTTGAAGCACCAGCTGCTGCGGCTGTTTGAACTATAACTGAATCACCAGGTGTTAGTGGAGTAGCTGTATTGCCAAAGAAATCACCAGCAACAGTTACTACGTAGTAATCACCTACCGCAATAGCCACTCTAGATCCACCTGTTGTTAAATTACCACCTCCAACAATTGCGCCAGTGTTAGCGTTGAAACCACCTTTAAATTCTAACAACCCTGTAACCGCTGCTTGTACAAAAGCAGTTGTTGCTATTCTAGTAGAGTCGTCGCCTGAAGCGGGTGTTTTAGCGGTAGCATGTTCCGGTAGTTGTAAGTTTGTTCCGGCTGTTCCCCACGCCGCCATTGCACCGTCCGCTAAACTAAATGTGTAGCTATCAGCTGTTGCAACATCCAGTTTAATTTCTTTTGCTGTACCATTAAAAACAATAGTGTCTTGATCAACGCCATCGTTCTTTAATATTAAGTCATTACTAGCGGCTGCTTTACCTAAAGTATAAAGATCGTTAACAGGTATAACCCAAGATCCGTCACCTCTATAAAAAGTAGTAGCGCTTGGTGTACCTGCTGTAGTTATAAGACTTACACTTACTGTTCCGTCTGTCGAAGCATCTGTTATTGTGCCACCACCTGCTGAGTAAGCAACACCTGAAAATATTAAATCATCATTTGGCCCTATACTAAAAGTATTTGGAGTACTTTCTACGTCTTTTACGTTAAAGAAAACTTTATCCCAAGTATTATCTTTACTTAAAAATCTAGTTTCTGTAACCGCCGTACCGTTTACTGCAGTTAAATCTACTGTACCTACAGTGACGTTACCTTTAGCAGCAGCGTTATCTGTGCCAAAAGCTACATAGGTACCGCTTGTGTTTGTAAAAGTTTCAACCGCACTTGTAGATCCAACCTCTACCCAACCTGGTGTTGGTGACGCTGGAACCGGAGGATTTTGCGTATCCGCTACATATTGTTTTAATGTATCATCGGTTGTGTTGAATATTATTTGACCGACAACGTTGTTAGTCGTAGGATCAGATGAGACACTTTGTATTACAACTTGCTCAAGTTGATTTCGGTTAAAGTTAACCGTGTTTAAGAAATTAATTGCCATAGTTTGTTAGTTTAGGTATGCCTTGCCGGCAAAACCTGCCGAAAATGTTAGTGTTACGTTGTTGTTATCTATATAAGCGTACTGACCAATTACAACTGTGTCTAATGTATCAATTACAGTTATAGAAGGGAACTTATTTAAGTTATGTTGTATGTTCCATGTTGTGGATGGTGATACTTGAGTGTATTCAAATGTTTTATCAGTGGCGTCAGATGGGTCTATGTTAATACCATACACATGTTTCTTTTGTATAGCCCCTACCCCTTTAATAAATGTAAGACCTATATCGTATATATCTGTTTTACCAGCAACCGCAGTCAATGATGTAAATGTATATACCCCAAAAGAGCTTAAATCGTTACGATCTGATATTTTAATTAAGTTGTTTACTGCAGGCTGCCCAGTTACAGGGTCATTAGTAAGTAAGTATTGAAGATACGGTTGGGCATTAGTATTGTTACCCATTAATAACACTGATCTTATAGTAGTTATAGCTGACCAATTAGTGTTGTTACCTCCACCGGCTGCAAAAAATAGTTGTGCTTTCCTAAATTCAGCATCATTTTCGTCAATATTGAACGTCCAGCTGTTATTAGCTAAAAAATCATTTATTAATACTAGTGATATGTCAGATATACGGAAGTTTTTAGTAGCATCTGTGCCGCCCGAGGCATCTGTACCTAATAATATGTCCGATCCTTCAGGATTCTGATCAACCGGGTATGTACTAATTCTTGCCATTTCCTATTATTTGTTTAATATTGTGTTTTTTGCCTTTTCCCATGATCTTCCTACAAAATACGCACCATAAACAGTGACTAATAGTGTTTGAAAAATAGGTATATACTCTTTTGCAACTGAAAATGTACCAATGTTACCATCTGTAAATGCCAATGCGCTAAATATTACAGTTAAATATATAAGAACCATCGGTCTTATGTTTTTAGACAAGAAACTGTCAGAATTCATATCTGATTTCCAACGCTCAGTTACTTGTATTTGAGCATTATTATCCGCTTGTTCTAATATCTCTTGTATTTGCTTCTTTATTATAAGCTTTTCTTCTTTCGATGTGCTTATCTTATCAATAGCATTACCTATTTCTTTAATTACACTACCGGTTAACCATGCGAACAACTTTTTCATGTTAATGTACTATCTTTAAGAAATCCCCAGTTCTGTACCTTGCTCCTACCGATAAACCTGCAGCTACAGCCTCAATGTTATTAGTATACTCTGGCACTGTTTGTGTGTTTATATAAGTAGTTATGTTTTGTATCGCGAAGTTTTTTGTCGTTACATTGTTTTCATCGGTACCTAATAGCTTGTCTGTAGAAGCGATGGTGCCGTCTAATGGGTATGTAGATATTCTTGCCATGTTATTTAGTTGTGTAGTTGTTGTTAGATTCTTTCTTTGTGCCCAAACCATCGTTACCTCTGTTTTGTTTAGGGGATTCCCATCTTTGATCTTTGTGATCATAGTCCTTATTCTTAGCTTTAGATGGATTTGCTCTTGCTTCTCTCTCAGCATGCGCTTTCTTAGCCTTCCTAGCAGGCGTCATTGCATAAGCCTTATCTCTAGCGGCCTTGTCTCTTCGAGCAGTAGCGGAAAGTTTCTGGGTCATACGAGTATGATTACGTATTTAAATAAGTACTTAAAAGTGTGACAATAGGGTACTACTATTTATATATAACTAGCTACTGTCTCTAAAAAAAAATCATTGCAAATATTGAGGTATGGGGTTGCTTTTACCGTATTTACCCCGTATTCCATATGGGAAGCTGTTTTTATTTACCCAGCCCCCCTAGTCATTTAGGTTTTGCGTTGCATATATGTGTGTAACTGGATTACTACATGCTAGCGATCACTACTAACTAAAATAATTTCCTGTAAATGTTTTACCTTTTTTACTGTGTATACTGTATCACGTATAGCATTACCCTAATCACCGTACCAAACCAGTTCAGTGTACTAACTAAGTGACTGATCGTCATGACACTATGACATATGACGTGTTGTCTTGTTGTATGACATAATGACACTCGCTATAATACCTACAACTATTTTTCTACTACTAAACAATAGTACTACTTTACAAACCTAATACGATTGGTATACGATAATATATATGTAACAAACAAATACTAATAATACTATGTTAAGAACTTTACCACTAATTAAAAACGTAATCAACAAAGAAATTACAAAACTAAATGAAAACCCAGAATATTGGGGAACTATAGAGAATATTGAAAATGAAAATGAAATATTCAATTACTTTCTAACTTACGAAATAGTAGACCAAAATTGGTTTGATGAAAGATTAAAGTATACAAACACTGAATTGTTAAGTGAATTACTAAACAAAATTACAAACTAAATACGAAGAGTAAACGATAATATAAATGTAAATAAATAAATATAATATGAGTAATAAAGAATTATTAGCGGAAGCTATCAGTAAACTAAGCACTGAAGAATTAAGTGCAATCTATCCACCAATCGAAAGAAAAAACTTTGTAGTAAGAAAATCTTGGCTCGGTAGAAATCAAATTATCTCTTTCACTAACAAGAAAGGTGTTAAAAGAACTTACAATCACGACGAAGTTCTAAAAGTAATGTTACCTAAGTTATCTATAATGCCTTGCTGGATTAAGAGACAATACTGGTCACAGTCAACCGATATGCCTAAAAACACTAGACATTTAATCCTAGACAGAAATCCAGTTACAAAGTAAATACGATCGGTAAGCGATAATATAACTGTAACACTTTAAGTTCCACTTGTTTCTATAAGTATAAAAATGCGAACAAGTAATGACATAACGGTTTATGTGAGTTCGATTCTCACCATGTCAACTAACTTTAAAAATATATAATAATGCAATGGATTTTAACTTGCGATAACGGTAAAGAGATCGATATGACTCACTACATTGGCAAACAAATGGACGGTAAAATAACTAGACAAGATGTCTTAAATAGAATAGAATTTTATAAATCAACAAATAAATAACATGAGAAAATTTCACCACAACCCAGTAATCAATATAGTAATAAGTGTGATCGCTTATGCTCAACTAACACTAGTAATCGGCGGATCAATTGCTTTAATAATTGATATGATACAAAATGGAGCACCAACTAGCTTTGGAATCTACGGGTAACACAAAACAAATACGAATAATTAACGATAATATAATAAATAAATAATACTATGGGACATATGAATACATATCTGCTTAAAATAAGCTACCGAAAATATAACAAATGCTACTCTAAATTGACTAGCGAAGAAAAATCAACCGTTTTAGACATATACTATGACTTCTACTAAATTTAACGACTATCCTCAAGACCAGATCGACGCTAAATTAAAGCAAGTCGAAGCATTCGAAGCAAAGTACGGTACTAACAATACTGTAAGTAAAGCATGGCGTAAATGGTGTACTGATCACGAATACCGCAGACGAGAGTGGCAATTCAGACAAAGTGTCGCTGCAAGTATACAACCAAATGTTGATTATACAAAATAAATACGAATAACTAACGATAATATAATAAACAATATATGAATAAACTTAAAAAACTTCACGAAAAAAAATTAAAACTAAACGATATTACCTACAAGCCATATAATCTTGGTAATTTACCACCAACATTTGCATTCAAATACAATGACAAAGACGGTAGCGATCAAATTGGTATATCTGAATGGTTTAACTACAAAGGTTTAACATATATAAAAGCATAACTATGAGTAAAATGAAAGAAATCGACGATGTAGCACAAGGTATTGCAGACGTCACTAAAGAATTAATGTATGACAGTATTCACTGGCAAATAGCAGAGTTTCACGTTGAAGGTGATTCTTATAACGACTTGCATGACCATGTAATGTATCTAGCAATCAAAAAAATGTATGAACAAATCCAACAAGAAACGAAAGTTTAGTCATCATAAGATTAAACTAATGGAAATCGAGGCTATAGAGCGAGAGTATTGGACTAGATATAATTCCGGGATACCAAAGTGGCAACAAAATATGTATTAAATACAAAACAAATACGAATACATATCGATAATATAAATGTAATAATAAAATAAATAATATGTATTGTAAATGCGGCGAAAAAGTACACCCAATAAGACTAGGTTATGGATATAAAACTTGTGTTCCTTGTAGCACAGTTCAAGACTATAGTTATGTACCGATCATTGCTAACAAGCAAGTGCTTGAAATACAAATAGTTAGCCAAGAAGTAAGTGCATCAGTGCACCGAGCTTGGCGCAGAAAGTAGCTAGACGAGTAGCTTAATTAGGATTTAGGTGGGTGAATGCTGTAAAGATACCACGACAAATGGTACCTAAATCACATAAGTGAATAGCTAGCTACTAACGGGAGTGATAAGGTAAGCTAAGAAATAGGAAGCTAAGAAAGATTTGAAGTTGACCATGAAAAATAGGTTATATGATGTATTTCTAGACGCTACACTAACTTAAACGGCGGTTCGATTCCGCCCACTTCCACTAACAGAGGGGTGGCAGATATGCAGAGATATACTTGCCCAACAAACAACGGCGGGTTTACGTAAACGAAGTACTTCGTGGGCACACCTCTCTTAATATATTGCGCGGTGGAGAAGATGGTTATCTCGCGAGTCTCATAAACTCGAGGTCGAAGGTTCGAATCCTTCCTGCGCACCAAAATTAAATAATATGAGTAATAAAAAATGTAATGGGTGGTCTAATTATGCCACTTGGAAAATTAATAGTGAAATAGTATCAGACGGTGATTGGGAATTTCCAGTAACTTATGACTTTATTGAAGAGTATGTAGAGCATGTCGTATTCGACCATTGTGGTGATATGGGTCTTATGGAAAGTTATGCAAGATCTTTCATTGCTCAAGTTGATTTTAGAGAATTAGCAGAGCATATAAATAAAGATTTACAAATACAACAACAATACGAATAGTAAACGATAATATAATAAATTAATAATATGACTATATACGAAAACCTTAAACCAGAGTTACAAACAGAACTCGACTCGTCAAGCGTGAAGTACAGTACCGCTATGAGATTAAAATATGTCTTACTTTCTAAATTCTACTGGTCAGAATTAACTGTTGACAATGTAAAAGATTTAGTAACCTATACCGGCCAATCTACATCGCAAGTATCTGCTTTCGGTTTTATGTACGGTGATTCATTCTTAAAATAATGAGTGATTCTGTAACTAAATGGCACGAACTAAACGAAGAAGGTTGGTGGACAAAAAATCCTAAAGCTTCCATAAGAATTGACGATAAAATAGCATTAGAAATTGCTGAAGAAAAATTGTCTGAGATTAAATGGGTGTTAGAAGAATATTATAATGACGTTATAAAAGACGAAGTTGATCTAATACACCACATAAATAAAATTATAAATAAAATAAAATGAAAAAAATAACTGACGAACTTATCGAACAAAAAATGATAAGCTATGGATTTGGTGAAGTTGAATCCCACGACGAAGAACACGTTAGAAAAATAATACTTGATTATTACGATACTGAATTAACTGATCAGTGGAATGAAAATTGTGACTATTATATATATGAAGAATCAACTGCTGATGGGTACAGTGTTTATATAACAACTCATGACACCAGAAACATTTGTGTAAATGAAAATGTTAATTACTATGAAAGCGAATTAAGCGGTCACCTTCAAGATGCTATACGTGACAGCGGTGTTGTATACGTTGACGATCTATATCAAGATTTCATTGATGATGCAGTGCAAGAATTGTACATATATTTATGCGAACGCCATCACGAGCAAGCTATTGACGAATTACAAGACGAAGGCTACGAACTTGATACGAATGAATAACGATAATATATATGACTGAACAAGAAATGGATTATATCGCAGACAGAATAGCTTCTAGACTCATCTCTTTTATGGAAGATCAAGTTGCTGGTGCTTATGCAAGCTCAGTATTTGATGGCCCTGTTGACGAAGAGCAGCGACTATTAGCCGATCTAGCGAAGGCTATGACCGAATTAGACTTTAGTTTGCAACAAGAAGACTATTCTAAATGCGATAAATTAAAAAAGAAAATAATAAAAATCGAAAACCAATTAAATAAATTTAAATAATATGATCAAACCAATGCTCGCATACAAAGTAGATGCTAAACCAATCGACTGGTCCGAGAAAGTATTTATGCAACCAAAACTAGACGGTGTACGCTGTGTAATCAAACAAAATGAATCCGGTGATATTGTCGCGTTTTCTCGTAACAATAAACCCTGGCTAAATATTCATCACATTCTTGAAAATCTAAAACCATTCTTCGATCAGCACCCAGATATTGTGCTCGACGGCGAATTATACAATCACGAATTACGCAACGATTTCGAAAAAATAATATCATTAGTTCGAAAACAAAAGCCATCTGCCGCTGATAGAACAGAATCTGCAGCATACGTACAATTCCATTGTTATGACTATATTGAAAACGTAATGAATGAAAATTATTCTTACAGAATGAATCAACTTGCCGTTAGCGATATGTATTCTTATTGTGTTAAATATGTACCAACGTATCTAGTTAACAAGCACGAAGAAGCTCTAGACTTGCATCACAATGCTTTTTTACCTCAAGGTTACGAAGGCTCTATCTTACGTTTAGACAAACCATATGAATGTAAACGTTCTTACAACCTACAAAAATTCAAAGACTTTCACGATACCGAAGCGACGATAGTAGGCTATGTACCTGGCAAAGGTAAGCGTACTGGTACACTCGGCAAGTTCTTAATGATCGATGCTGATGGTATTGAATTTGGTTGTCCTCCTGGCAAAGGCTATAACTACAAAATGCTAGCTAATATGTTAGAAAATATTCATAACTATATTGGCCAGACAGCAACGTTCACTTATTTCGAACGAACTAAAGCTAATAGTTACAGACACCCACAATTTAAAGCAATCAGAAACTATGAATAAATTAATATGGCAGTTATACAACGACAACATGATAAGCGAAGAGATAGCAAACCTCTTATTAGACAAACATTACAATAGACTAAACAACAAACGATACAGATGAATATATTTTATTTAGATAGAGATCCAACAGTGTCAGCTAGTTACTTTTATGATAAACATAAAGTTAAAATGATCTTAGAATCAGCGCAAATGCTTTGTACAGCGCATATAGCACTGGGTAACGATAATGTTCCTTATAAAAAAGCACATTTAAATCATCCATCAACTATATGGTGCAGACAGAATAAAGCACAATACTTATGGTTATATAATCATATGCTGGCACTCGGTAAAGAATACACAAATAGATATAATAGAACTCACTTAACAATTACAAAATGCAAAGATATTTTAGCAACACCTCCTCCAGGAATACCAACAGGTACTTTCGAAGAACCACCTCAATGTATGCCAGATGAGTATAAAGTTGAGGGTGATAGCATTAGAGCATACTGGAATTATTATGAATTAGATAAATGTAAAATAGCAAACAAAAATGAGCAAAAAATTAGTAGACCACTTAATAAGTACCAATTATAATGGAATTAGCAGTAAAATTAAAACTTATAGAAAGCCGAAGAAAACGGGAACACAAAAAAGTTCTAGAAGCGGCAATAGCAGATCTTCATAATAACATAGTAACACACGTTATAGAAGAAAACTTTGAGATGGCAAAAATAAAAAGCCAGCTTTTTCTTAAATACAACAGAAGATTAAAATATCTTTCCATATAGGGACGATAGGTAGTATAATAATAATAGTAACAGGCTAATGTCACAGTACGAAAGAAATAAAAATTATCTTATAAGACATAGAGTAATATACAGGCGTAATCCGATTAGCGATAAACCAACAGAGCAATTTGCATGGGGCGATTACTACGCTGACGGTACTCACGAATGTTATAACTTATTTGCGTCAAAAGCAAAGATAACAACATATAGATCTTTGAAATGGCACTTGTATGTATTATGGTACCTTAATCCTCAAATGGATACAGATGCTTTTACAGCACTAACACGACACATATGCGATAATAAAAACGGATTTGTTACTTTTAAAGTATCAGAACAATTATTGCAGAGCATGATATATGACGTATCAACACAAGATTTAGAAAAGCCACCACCAAATAAATTACGCAAGGTTATATTTAAAGATTATTGTGGTTTAGATATGAGACAAAAGCTATCTATAGTGGGCAAGATGGTTGGTAGACAAAAACTATCAGCGTCTGAAATATACGATAGCATGCTTATGCTAAATGATAACAAACAAAAAATTACTATATCACTAATAAGTATAATGTTAGGTTGTTCAACACGTACAGTGCATAGAAATATGACAAATGAATTAAGACGAGAAAAAGAACTATTAAACCAGCAATTATGATGAGCAATGAAAAAATATAATATACAGAATTATATCAGGTATAAAGAAGATGTAAAGTCTTCAATGCCTGATGAGGATATTGGCTATAGCGAATTATCACGAGATAAACTTATAATTAGATTTCTACCTCTAGTAGAAAATTTAGCTCGTAAGTTTTCGACAACGCAACAAGCCTCTGGAGTTTTAAGTATCAATGATCTATTACAAGAAGGCGGAGCAGGATTAACTAAGGCAGTAGACAGATTAGATTGGGATGTTTTAAACGAATCAGAGGACATTGAAAAAACATTAAAGTCATTTCTAAGTAAAAGAATTAAAGGAGCAATAAGAAGATCAATAGACATTAACAGAGGCGATATTAAGATACCAGAACATAAGCTAAATGAAATACGTAAGAACCCTAAAGACGATAAGATGGTAGCTTTGTTTTTCAATAGCATGTTTTCAAGTTATGATATAACACCGGCTGATGAAGACAACTTTGCTTATCAATTACCTGATAAGTCTGAGCCATATAATATAGCTTTGTTAAATACTTATTTACTTAGTTTAATGCAAGAACATTTAACATCAAAACAATATGACGTAGTTAGATTATTCTATGGTTTAGATTGCAATAAACATTCAGCAAAAGAAATCGCAGACTATATTGGGCTTAAAGTTCCGACTGCAACTGTTATAGTTTCACAGATTAAAAAAGAAGCAATCGACCATTTAATCGCTAACGTCGACAGTAACCAAGTGATTGATTACCTTTAACTTATGAATAAAATACGTAATAATAATAATAAGAAACCAAACAAAACCTTATGACCATAAACCAAAAGCTGGCCCAAATCCAGACAAAATTTAAATCGAAGAAGAGTAGATTTAATTCATTCGGCAAATACAACTTCAGATCAGCCGAAGACATCCTAGAAGCAACTAAACCCTTTCTCTTAGAGTTAGGAGTATCAGTAAGAATTGACGAGGAACTAATTGACAATCAAGAATTTCCAATCATCAAATCAACTGCTGTCATCTGCGATGGCGAAAATGCTATACGTGCTACTGCAATTGTAGGCGTTGACCTAAACCAGAAGGGTATGCAAATGCCTCAAAAGTTCGGTAGTGCATCTTCTTACGGTAAAAAATATGCGCTAGGCAATTTATTTTTAATTGACGACACTGCAGATAGTGACGCAACAAACAACCACGGTAATGCACCGAGAGCTAATAAGCCAACCTTAACATCAGACAAAGATCCAGCATTTGCTAAAGCAAAGGATTACGTTAAAGCAGGAGGCAAGATTGAAGCTATAAAAGCAAAGTATGCCTTATCTAAAGAAGTAGAGGCGAAATTGAAAACTCTATAAAATGGAAAAAGCTAACAAGAAAGAGGCGTTAGAAAAGCTTAAAGAAGATAAAAACTATTACGGCAATTATGGTAAAAAGTTTTTAAGTAATTCTGACATCTCTACACTGTTAACAAATCCTCTGTCGCTAGGTGTACCTCTAGAGAATAGACCTGCGTTTTTAATTGGCGGGTATTTTCACACAGCTATACTAGAACCTGAAAAGCTTAATAACTTTAAGATTGTAGAAGCTACAACTAGAAATACAAAAGCGTATAGAGAGATCTCAGGCGGTGAGATATGCTTACTGCAACATGAAGTAGATAAAACTGAATTATTAGTAGATAAGATAATGTCTAATGATATATGCAGAGATCTAATTCGTGGTACAGGTGAAAGTGTAATTTACGAACAACCTGGGATTGAAGAAATAGGTGGACATATGTGGAAAGGTAAAGCTGACATAATAAACCACGGTGAAAAACTAATTATTGATTTAAAAACTACAGCTGATATATCAAAATTTCAGTACAGTGCACGAAAATATAATTACGATTCACAGGCTTATATTTACCAAAAGTTATTTGGCTATGAATTAATATTTATGGCTATAGATAAATCATCACATCAAATAGGTATATTTGATTGCTCTCCGAAATTTTTGGAAAGCGGTAAAGACAAAGTCGAGCGAGCTATAGAAGCATATGAACTATTTTTTAAAAACCCGGATTTCGATCCACAACAATTTTTTATTAACAAAACCCTTTAATTATTAATTATGGCAAGACCAAGAAAAAACCAAACAAAAATTTGTACAGTAACAGGAATGAAAACAAGTGTAGATAACTTTTATACTAACCAAAATCATGTTAAAGCAGTAGACAATATGAGAAGAAATACTGGAGCTACAAAAGAGCAATTAACAAGAATGTTTAATCAGATAAACGCGTACTAATATGGCAAGTATAATTAAAGCAAGTATTAACTTGAATGAAATCCCAAAAGATAAAATCTATGTGGGTAAGAAAGGTAAGTATTTACCTATAACAATTACAATTAATGACGAAGTTGATAACTATGGAAATCAAGGACCAGTTGTTGTTGAACAAACTAAAGAAGAACGTGAAGCTAAAGTAGCTAAGACTTATTTAGGAAATGTAAAAGTGGTGTGGACGAACGGAGACAATGTAGCTGCTGCGCCTAGAACAGATCAACCTCAACAAGCTCAACCGGTAGCACAACCGGCAGATGATTTACCATTTTAAACTAATATAATTAATGCAGACAACAGAGATCAATGGATTCTTGATTGACGAGTTCAATCAATATAAGCTTGATGAAGGTAAAAAACAAGGGACGTGTCCTTTGTGTTCTTCTGATAGACAACCCAAGAAGCAAAAATTAAAATGTGCTTCTTACGATTGGGAACGTGGTCTTGGTACTTGTCATAATTGTAATACATCATTTCAATTACATACATATCAACGCAAGGGTGCTAGCGAGAAAGAATACGTTAGGCCCAACGCGTTGCATGTTGCAGATCCTGAGCAATTAGGATCTAAAGTATATGAATGGTTTAAAACAAGAGGTATATCACAGAAAACTTTAGACGAGTTACACGTAACAGAAGGTTCTGAATATATGCCTCAAACCGGCAAGGCCGAGAATACGATTCAGTTTAATTATATAATGGGTGATCAACTCATTAATATTAAATATAGAGACGGTAGAAAAAACTTTAAACTATATAAGGGAGCTGAAAAAGTATTTTATAACATAAACAGCATAGTAGGATATGAATATTGTATTATTGTTGAAGGTGAAATGGATGTGCTAGCATTACATGAAGCTGGAATACCAAATGCAATATCTGTTCCAAACGGCGCAACATTAAATAGTAACAACTTAGATTATTTAGATAATTGTATAGATTATTTTGAAGACAAAGAAAAAATAATATTAGCTGTTGATTCTGATGAAGCTGGACAAGCATTACAATCAGAATTAGTTAGAAGGTTAGGAGCGGAAGTATGTTACTTAGCTACATTTGATGATTGCAAAGATGCTAATGAATATTTAATTAAGCATGGAAAAGAAAAACTATCAGAGCGTATTACCGGAGCGAGACCTGTACCGCTTGAAAATGTTACGACATTCAGAGATATTGAAGATGAAGTTACTGACTTTGTTCGTAATGGCTTTAAGAAAGGATATCAAGTTGGCTTATCCAATTTTGATGACATTTTTAGTACTTATACCGGTCAATTTATTACTGTCACTGGTATACCTAGTTCAGGTAAATCAGACTTTGTTGACCAAATGGTTGTTGGGTATAATCGTAACTACGGTTGGAAAACGGCTTTTGCATCACCAGAGAATGCGCCAACGTATTTACATGCTCACAAGCTAATGCGAAAAACCTGGGAAGGTATGCCATCAGCTGCGGATATACACGGAGATAAATGGAATCAAATAGCAGATCATTGCAATAGCAATTACTTTCACATTGATATGGAACGTTACACATTAGAGTCTGTGTTGCGTAAAGGTGCTGAGCTAGTGAAACGTAAAGGCATTAAATGTTTAGTTATAGATCCATTTAACAAGGTTAGAGATGTAGATTGTAGGACTGAAGATGTTAACAGGTATACTATGGAGTACTTAACTAAAATAGAAATATTTGCTAAGAAGTATGATGTACTTGTATTTATTGTTGCTCACCCTACTAAAATGTATAAGACGCAAGATGGTAAGATTGAAGAGCCTACAATGTATAACATTAAAGGTGGTGGAGAATGGTATGATGCTAGTTATCATGGCATATTAGTTCACAGGGATTATGAAGCTAAGACTGTTAAAGCAAAAGTTCTTAAAGTTAAGTTTCAAAACTTAGGAGAGAATGGCGCTGAAGCTCATTTTAAATGGGAACCAAAGTCAGGATGCTTTATACCGCATGAACAATTAAATCTAACCGAAGAGGCTATGCCCTGGGAATAAATGAAAAGTTTATATAGGAAAGGTGCCAATTATAGAATGCCTAAGTATCTTGCAAGCAAAGAAGAAAGAGAAGCTTGTGAGTATTGTATACGGAATAATATAAGGATAGCACCACAGGGAATACAGAATGATCCAGATCACTGGCGAATAACTATAACACTTGGCCCATATCAACGTGGAGAAAAACCTAACGTGGCACCAAGTATATATGACAGGCATGCGGTTTGGAAATCATATTATGAATTTTGTAAATATTATTATGATAAACATAGAAAATGAATATAAAGCACTTATGGGAGGTATACTCCACGGCGGATCTAATAAGGAGGATCGAACAGGGACAGGGACGAGAGCTGTCTTCGGAAGAACGATTAAGCACGATATGTCACTTGGCTTCCCTATACTCACAGGTAAAAGGATAAGCTTTCAAGCAGTTAAAACTGAATTGCTTTGGATATTACAAGGCAGAACAGATCTTAAATATCTTGAGGATAACGGTGTTAAGTACTGGAGACCTGATTACAATAGGTCTGGAAGAACAGATGAAACGTTAGGCCCAGTATACGGAAAGCAATGGCGTAACTTCAATGGCGTTGATCAATTAGCAAATGTAGTAAATGCTATACGTGATACACCGCATAGCCGTCGCATCATGCTATCAGCTTGGGCACCTCACGAAATGAATGACATGGTGTTGCCTCCTTGTCATTATGGATTTCAAGTATACATAAACAACGGTGTTATGGACTTAATGTGGCAACAAAGATCAGCCGATGTATTTCTTGGTCTGCCGTACGATATTTCAATGTATGGCTTACTACTCGAGATGCTGGCTAAAGGCTCTAATTTGAAGCCTGGGAAGCTTATAGGACAGCTTGGAGATTGTCATTTATATAACAATCATTTAAAACAAGCGGATGTGTATATAAACAGGTCCAAAAGAGTATTACCAAAGCTTAAATTAGAAAGAGGAATAAATGCAAACGTGCTAGGCGGTGTAAATATACCTGAAGCTTTTGAAATAAATTTAATCAAATACAATCCTTATCCTGCTATAAAAGCAGAGCTGAGTGTTGGCAAATAAACTAAAAATATGTACAACATTTATCACATTCCTGGTAAAAAAATTGGAGTTACACGTAATCTTAATAAAAGAGTTACGGAGCAACAAGGATATGCACCAGAAGAGTATGAAGTTTTATTTACAAGCGATGATATAGAAATTATATCTGCAAAGGAAATAGAACTTCAAAAGTCTTACGGCTATAAAGTTGATAGACAAACTTATAAAAATTTAATTAAATCAAATAAAATGAAAATTAACGCTACAGAGCAGACAAGTACATTCCCCTATCCAGTAAATAAACTTAAAGGTAATTTATTGGACCACATAGGGGCTAAATGGTCTACGGAATTTGGTACATTTGAAATAACAACCAAAACAATACCTTGGATTATGCAGAATTGTAAAACATCAATGTACAATGATAAAAGAAGCTATATATATAATAAAGCTTTTTATGAAGCGTTTTATAACACAGATCACAATCCTGATGTACGTTCTGATGAAAGATTCGATCTTATAAGAAATTGGGCGGCAACAAGAGGATTATATAACGAAGGTAATTCGCATACACAATATGTTAAATTACAAGAAGAAGCTGGTGAGCTAGCTAAAGCATTGCTTAAAAATGATAAGCCCGAGGTAATAGATGCAATAGGCGATATTGTTGTAGTGCTTACAAACTTAGCTCATTTAGAAGGATACAATATAGAGTATTGTATTGATGAAGCTTATAAAGTTATAGCGGCAAGAACAGGTAAAATGATTAATGGAACATTCGTAAAAGATACAGACAATGAGTAAAAAACAAATAGAATTTAGAGATCCAGTTGTTGAACGAGTTGTAGATAAATTTGTATCTAGATCAGATGTAGGCTATGCCAAGTATGGTGTTACGCTAGATGAAGATCCTAGCAAAGTAATAGACTGGCTAAATCATTTACAAGAAGAGCTTATGGATGCTGTGTTATATTTACAAAAAGCAAAAGAAGCTTATGATGAGAAAACCTTATAAAAGAAAAAAGAAGAGAGGACCAGTACAAGCAAAGAAGGTGTCATATGATGGCATTAACTTTGCTTCGGGCCTTGAACGTTATATGTATATGGCTTTAAAGAAAGCAAAGATTAGAGCCAAATACGAGGGGGAGACGTTTGTTTTATTAAATGGATTTCATTTTGATAACAAAGTTTATGAAAGACAATCCAATGGTAAAGGTGATTACAAAAATAGAGGTGAGAAAAGAATATTACCTATAAAGTATACACCAGATTTTATTGGCGAAGATTTTATAATTGAAACCAAAGGTAGAGCAAACGAATCATTTCCTATGCGATGGAAATTATTTAAGCAATTAATAGTTAGGCAGTTTCCGGGTACAACATTATATAAACCACAAAATCAAAAAGAATGCGACGAAACGATAAGCCTCATCCAAGCCAATCGAAAAGATTAGCTAGGCAAAAGTACGCCGAAAGACAAATTGATAAGTGGTGCAAATGGAGTTGGGATGTTAGAGGCAAAATAAAATATAAAGAATTAGTTGAACTACAAGATAAATATAATATTAAAGCATATGGAGGAAAATAAAAACTGGAGTTTATCTGTAGGTACGTATCCTGGAATACTATTAGGAGCGAGAACTTACGAGGAAGAAACACAAATAACGCATGTTTTGTATCTACCTTTTGTAGATATAGCATTAGAAATATTTAAATAATGGGATTGTTTGATGAGCGCATAGCGTACAAACCATTTGATTATCCTGAATATTACACGGAAGGTTGGTTAAAACAAGCTCAAGCATTTTGGTTACACACCGAAATATCAATGCAGAGCGATATAAAAGATTGGAATGAAAGACTTAATAAAAAAGAAAAGAACCTTGTTGGGAACATACTTCTTGGATTCGCGCAGACCGAATGCGCTGTTTCAGACTATTGGACCCAGAAGGTCGTATCGTGGTTTCCTAAACACGAAATAAGACAAATGGCTATGATGTTTGGCTCACAAGAAACTGTGCATGCTGTAGCATATAGCTATTTAAATGAAACATTAAAATTAGAAAATTATGAAGCGTTTTTACATGAACCAGCTACGGCTGAGCGTTTTGATAACCTCGTTGCATATGATGGCAACAATACCACAGGTATTGCAAAGTCATTGGCTGTTTTTTCTGCTTTCGCAGAAGGAGTTTCTTTATACTCTGCTTTTGCAGTACTGTATAGCTTTCAGTTACGTAATTTACTCAAAGGTATTGGCCAACAAATGAAATGGTCTGTAAGAGATGAATCATTACATAGTAAAATGGGTTGTCAATTATTTAGACATATGTGCCAAGAAGATTCTAACTTACTAGAAACCTGTAGAAAGGATGTTATTGAAGCTGCTGAGGCAATGGTTGATTTGGAAGAAAAATATATAGACAAAATGTTTGAGATGGGTGACATTGAAGGCATCAAAGCAAATGACTTGAAACAATTTATAAGAAAAAGAACAAATGAAAAGCTTGTTGAACTTGGGTATATCGATTTGGGATCGTATTTTGCATATGAAAAAAATGCAGCGGATAATCTTAATTGGTTTTATCATCTTACCGGGGGCGTCACTCATACTGACTTTTTCGCTATTAGGCCAACAGATTATTCTAAAGCTGGCGAAGGGGAAGATTTTGAAGACATTTGGTAATGGAAAGAAAAAGAAGATGGAGGTATAGGCTTATAAAGTTTTTAAGATATACAAATAAACTTACAGCATATCAAAAGGTTGCATCACGTATAGGATACTTTGGTGCAGCTTTTTTAATCGCTGGGCAATGGACATTAGAACCTAGATTGTTTATAATAGGTTTTATTTGTGTGATGATACAAACGGCTTCAAGAAAGCAATGGAATTTAGTTACTTTAAATTTAAACGGCTTAATAGCCTGGATAACACACTTTATGAAATGAAAGAAAAAACATTAATTAATATGAAGCATGATATGGGCAAGATAGTTCAAGGAATGCACAATAACACGCAAGGTATAATGCACGTAAATACACTGGCTCAAGGTTTATTAGAGACAGTTAAAAGAATGCCTGGATATGAAGAAGCTATAGCTAAGTTATTAGAAGAACAACAAAAACAACCTGATGCAAATGTGGAATGATGATTGGAAAAAAGGAGAGGATTACCCTGCGTGGGGTAATAACGACGTATACAAAAAGACTATATCCGGGGGATATTTATTCAACGGAGAAACGCCTAAAGAAGCATACCAGAGAGTCGCTAAGACTGTTGCTCGTAGATTATATAAGCCGGAAATGGCAGAAACTTTCTTCGAATACATATGGAATGGTTGGCTTTGTCTCGCTAGTCCAGTATTATCTAATACAGGTACTGATCGCGGTTTGCCTATTAGTTGTTTCGGGATTGATGTGGCTGATAGTATACAAGATATAGGACAGAAAAATTTAGAGATGATGCTACTCGCTAAGCACGGCGGTGGAGTTGGTATCGGTATAAATCAAATAAGACCCGCTGGCGCTAAAATAACAGGAAATGGAACAAGTGACGGAGTTGTGCCTTTTTGTAAGATATACGATTCAACAATACTTGCCACTAATCAAGGATCTGTCAGACGAGGAGCTGCATCAGTTAATATTAATATTGATCACCCCGATTTCGAAGAGTGGATCGAAATACGTGAACCTAAAGGAGACGTTAATCGTCAATCGCTCAACCTGCACCAGTGCGCTGTGGTCGGCGACAAGTTTATGCGACGACTTGAGCAAGGAGATGGAGAAGCTAGAAAACGTTGGGCAAAATTACTTCAAAAGCGTAAAGCTACTGGAGAACCTTACGTGTTATTTAAGGGGAATACAAATAAAAATAACCCACAAGCTTACAAAGACAATGGGTTAAAAGTTCATATGACAAACATATGTTCAGAAATAACATTACACACGGATGAGAACCATAGTTTTGTATGTTGCTTATCATCATTAAATTTAGCAAAGTATGAAGAATGGAAAGGTACTAACCTTATATACGACGCCATTTGGTTTCTTGATGGCGTTATGGAGGAATTTATTCAAAGAGCCAAAGGACTTAGAGGTTTTGAAAATGCCGTTCGTTCTGCTACAAAAGGACGAGCACTCGGACTGGGTGTATTGGGATGGCACACGTATCTCCAAGACAAAGGAATTCCTTTTGAAGGTTTGCTTGCTCAGTTTGAAACTAGGAAAATATTTTCGCAAATTAAAATTGAAAGCGAAAGAGCTTCTATGGATCTTGCAGAGACATATGGAGAACCTCTGTGGTGTGCTGGAACTGGTATGCGCAATACTCATTTACGTGCTATTGCTCCTACTGTTAGCAACAGTAAGCTTAGTGGAAATGTTTCGCCAGGTATTGAACCGTGGGCTGCAAATGTTTTTACAGAGCAGAGTGCGAAGGGGACTTTTATTAGGAAGAACCCAACGTTAGTCAGACTGTTAAAGAAACTTAAAATAAACAATAATGAAACATGGGATAAGATATTGGCTGATGGAGGGTCTGTTCAAAATATATCTGAACTTAACAATGTTACAATCGGACATGACATTCCTGCTAAGGAGGTGTTTAAAACTTTTAAGGAAATAAATCAATTAGAATTAATCAATCAAGCTGGACTGAGACAGCAATATGTAGATCAGTCGGTTAGTTTAAATTTAGCATTTCCAAGTGTTGCTACACCAAAATGGATTAACAAAGTTCATTTTGAAGCGTGGAAACGTGGAGTTAAAACTTTATATTATACAAGAACAGAATCAGTTCTTCGTGGAGATATTGCACAGCAAGCAATGAATGAAGATTGCTTAGCGTGTGATGGTTAGTTAGTTAGTTAGTTGTAAAGAAGGGATGCTGGAAACGGTGTCCCTTTTTTAGTACACCCACATTACATTCGGTGACTTATCAGGATCTATGTCTGCGTGAATAAACGTTTTAGCAACGCCTAATCTTTTAAAACCTACCTTACGTAAGGCTTCATATATTGCAAATCTATTCGCTGAGCCATCAATATCTATGTCTACAGCTAGCCCTTTTAAATGAGAAGAGGTAGATACTCCACCAACCTTTGTGTTATGTTCTTTAGTTCGAAATCCGCTATTAACTTTTATAGGTTTACCATAATGTTTTCTTGCAGCATCAAGCATTCCTAATAACACAGGGCTCATATTATTTCCACTCCCAGGTTTGTCAGGAGAATCAAATTCACTGTGTTTGAAATATCTTAATTTCATTTCTTATTTTTCTTAACCCCTATCCATTTTGAAATGGTATAACCAATAGTTACTAATAGCAATATAATTTTTAATGTATCTTCAAAGTGCATGAACGTAGTTGCACCGAGTGTTGTTGTGTTTAATGCGTACAATTTTGCGTCGTCTATAGTCATTTTATTTCTTTTTATATCTACTAACTCTACCTTTAGTATTTTTTTCTTTTTGTCCCCTTGCTTTTTCAGCAGGAGTTAATTCGTTCCAAGTTGCTGGCGTATCTTTAGATACTCTTTTAGTAGGTCTAAATGTATTTTCACCACCTTTATAGTCTTCCTTACCTTTAGGCGTTTCCCATTCCTCTTTAAACCAACGTTTAAGTGCTAATCCTTTTTTAGTTTTTCTAACCTTAAGAGGTGAATCCATTTTAAACGCCATACTATTTTATTTTACCTTTCTTTTTTCTACACTTAGCTATATAACCCGAAGCATAAGCAGAAGGAAATACATCATATTTAGCTTTAGCTTTGTGATAACAATTATCTTTTAATTTTGCGGGTGATCCAATATGATATCCATTGTTACCTTTTTCACCTAAGCCTTGTGGCCCTATTTTTTTAGCAGGTGCAGGATTTTTTTCTGGCACTGCACCACCACTGCCATCGGCATTCATGGATATTTCCATCCCCTCTGGTGGTTTAACATTGCTTCTAGCGCTTCGTACTCTAATTGTAATTGGTTCGTTCATTATTTTTTTGATTTAAGCCATTCTATTTTATCTTTTATACTTTTTCCTTTTTTCCATTCATAATATTCAATAAAATCATTCCCATCTATTTCAAGCTCAAGATTATATAAAGCATCTTTATTTATTCTCCTAGTTTCTTTAGCTTTGAGTTTGCCTTCTTCTTTTCTTTTTGCTTTAGCAGCATCTTTTATAAGATCCTCTTCTTCATTTTTAGCACCAACACCCCAGGTTCTCCAGCCTAATGCTAAAGCTATTCTTTGGTATAAAGTATTTCTTTCGTCCAACGCCTCTGTTATACCTTCTATTTCCATTAAAGCTCTGTCCAATGGTAAGTTTATTAATGCTGAGGATAAGTTACCTATTATATTATATGTTGGACTAATATTCAATTTACCGTCTAAAGTAACGTCAAATCCTCTTTCTTTAACAACATCTTTGTCAAATTTCCAAGTCTGTATTGCACCATATAATTTTCTTAGCTTAGATCCTATAGGTGGTGATATATTAGCCGCTTCAATAATGGTATAAGTATGATCTGCAGTAAACCCTTTTTCTTCTTGTTCTAAAAATTTTCTAATAGTATTTTTAGTAGTAGTTGCAACTGCTCCTGCCAAACCGGATCCTCTTAGTATTGTATCTACCATACTGTGTATTATCCTACCTGTTTTTTGATTTTCTTTCTTTTTCTTATCTTCCTCAGTTTCTTCTTCATCATCAAACCCAGGTATCATAGCAAACAATGCGTTTTGTAAAGCTGAGAATATAAAGTTTTGAACAGCACCGTAATATATTATCTTACTAAAATTTGTTTTGAAATCACCACGTCTATTTATAATATCAAGCCCAGCCTTTTTCATTAACCTAGTGTACTGCATTGGTGTATTTTGAAAAGCTAATACTAATCTACCAAGAACACTAGCTTGTTGCTGAGATACTAAAGCAGGATCACCTGATTGCTGCGCTTCATCTGATATTTTACTAAAGTCTGCCCAAGCTTTTGCCTCAGCCTCTTCTTTTGACATGTCTTGTTTAAGATATGTGTTTATTCTATTTCTGTAAAACGTAGCTCCACCTGTTGCAATAGCCATACTATCCGCAATTTGCGTTGGTGTAAAACCTATTTTTAATAAATAAGCTATTATAGCTGATGATTTATCTTTAGAGTTTTTAGCTTGACTTGCTATTTCTTGTTCTTGTATATCTGATTTTAAACCACCACGTCTTTGTTTTAATTTATCAGAATTAAAAATTCTAACCCAATCTTTCCAGTATTGCGGCTGATTAGCAAACGCTATAGCAGCCTTTAATGGATTGTTGTCAGACCAATTTATAAAGTTTACTGTTGATAATGATTGTAACAAAGCCGATCTTCTGTTAAAGAACATAATGGTTCCTACAGAATTATTCACCCAATTATTCCAAGCATTCGTTAACCTGCTGCCACCAGACGGCCTATTAGTACCGTTACGCATTCTATATAAAGAGTCTTCTAAAGCTTCTCTATGTCTTGTTCCGTATAAAGCTTCTATTTTATTAAGATTCTCCGGGCTAAATAATATCTCTGAGTTAGCTATGAATTCACCTAGGTATTCTTTTCTATTTACTTTTTCAGTTAACTCATTTAAATCTCTAAGTATAGTTCCTACTTGCCAATGTTCTGAAGGCTTAGACCATTGTTCTTGCTTAGAAGATAACAAAGCTCCATCAGCAAACGCTGACAAATCTGAATCATTATTAACCACACTTACAAGTTTCTTTAAATCTCTTTTGGATAAACCAGGAATATCATAGCCAGCTTTATTCCATAAGTAAACTCTTATTGCTTGATCATAAGTATAACTTGTGTCAGGTATTAATTTGTTAAGTTTCTTTCTTACTGGTTTCATTTGCTTAAGCAAGTTGCTATACGCATTCTTCATCATTTGTCTAGAAGACTCAATAGCAGATACGCCAGCAAAATAAGGATCCATTAATGCTTTTTCAAAAAACGCTTGATCAGCTTCACCTTGTTTCCCTTTACCCGCAAAAGTATATTGTGTTAATCCTCTAAAGTCATCAGCAGACGAAGGGATAAACCACCTGTATTTGCCTTTATTTGCACCACGCTTTCTTGCAACAGCGTCAGAAAATTGAGCTTCAGACTTAACGCCTTTATTACGTGCAATCATATCATTAAAATCTTTATTTAATGATTTACTAAATTTTGCTCTAGCTTGTTGTACTTTGGATTTTACATCTAGAACACTTAATACATCTTGTACTGCTTTAACATTCTTGTACGCATCGTCTACAAAATAAAAATCGTTATAACCTTCTGAAAATTTTTCAATCATCCAGTCAGCTTTAGCGGAAGGTCTTCCGTCTTGTAATCCAGTTATATTTTCTAATGGTATTTCTAAGCCAATACCTTTTAAAAATTCGTATATAGCAGGTGCTGATGCTTGTGGTCTAGCGGTTAAAACATATATATTTTTATTGCCAAATTTCTTTATTGCTTTTTCTAATCTTGCTGCTAATGGCCCTTTAATACCTTGAACTACTTTATTAAATTCACTAAAATCAAAATCAGCACCTTGTTCTGATAATAATTCGTCTTTAGCTGCAAATTCAGCAGGAGTAATCTTAGTAACTTTACCATCAGGCATTGTTACGATAATTTTACTTTTGCTAAAAGCTAATGTATCATCAAAATCATAAACACTAATTCCTTTTGGATTAACCGTATAGTCTGGCATTCTTGCAGCATTCATAGCTTTATCTGTTATACGTGCAGAGCGAGACATTTTAGAAGCCTTAGGTTTTAATATGTTATTAAAATTAACAAATTGTTCACCAATAAAATCACCCTTGTTTTCACCGGCAATAACTTCAATAGGCACAATGTTGGGATAACCATACATAGGTTCCCCATAATATCTATCAGTAGCAGGTTGAGTTAGATAATCCCAAACCCCCATATCATTTTGCCTAAATACATTTAAGTCATCATCCATTTTTATTGGAATTAAAGCTACTTTATATTTATCAAATAATACATCTAAATTTATTTTTTTTATATTAAAAAAATGAGCTGTTAAATACCTTGCCATAGCATCTGTAGATATAAGATGCTCGTATCTATTTAAACCATCAGAATAGCCATCTTTAACATAATATTTTACAGAAGCAGCGGCTTTAAGCATGGAGTCCATATTACTCTTCAAGGACATCATTGTCATTACCCAATCTATAACACTTCCTTCTTTTTTAACAAAAGCTAACCAATTTAATAATTCTTCTTTTGCTTCTTTAGCGGCTGCATCCCTAACTTCAGATTCTTTTTCAAAAACGCTTTTAGGTATATTTACTTTTGTTTTTACACCGTTTTTTGTTTGTGTTTTAATTCCTTTTTGGCTAGGCGTAGATAGTTTATCCTTTATATTTTCAGATTCGCCGTTTTCCGTTACAGTAGTTATTACAAAACCATTAGTTGTTTGTTCTCCGCTAAATTTAATGCCCTTTTCTTGCAATTCTTCATTTATCAAATTCATTAAATCTTCAGAGCCTTCTGTAATTTGATTTCTTTTTCTAAGATAAGCGCTAGCTCCTGCGGTGGCAGTATGACCTTTGTGCCATTTTAAAAATCTTATTGCTCCTTCTTTATTTAGGCCACTTATATATTTACTCATTAACTCTCTGTGTTTTCCAACAAAGTTCATAGATCTAAATAAATCTGCTTGTGATTTTACTTCTAATATTTTTAAATTTATTTTAGTTAAAAATTTAACTGGTTTACTGGTAATTTCGCTATTAGAAGCAATAACATCTAACAAGGCTTTAGAAAAACTAATATTTTTTGTTTTGTCACTTTCTTTTAAAAATCTAGATATAAAGTTTCTGCTTTTAGTCGCAAATTCATTTATCTGTTTAGGATCTAAATTTAAGTTTAATTCATTTAAAACACTTGAAAGTCTTGGAATAGTTATAGTATCTCCATTAGAAAATCTTTTAGCTATAGCATTTTGTATTTTTATTTCATTACCAATTAAAGCTTTAGCAACTGGCTTAGATAAACTAAACTTAACATTGCCTCTTTCTGTTTGTTTTGAAATTTCTGCAACATAATTATTGATAAGTTCAACACCTTTTAAAGATTGGTTTTGTTCAAAAGCTTTGCTTATATCGCTATTTTCATTCTGTAGTTCAGTGTTAAATATTTCTAAAGATATTTCTTCAGCCATTGCTTTAGCAAGCGATTCTTTCCTACCTCTAATGAGTTTATTGTTAGCAATAAAATAACTTAGGAATTCCGCATCGGGCATTGATGCTACATTTGGCTTTCTTCGTGTTATTTCTGCACCAGAAGTTCTTCCCGCGTTATCGGTCCCAACGGTTTCTCTATCAATTTTTTGGCCTTTCCAGTTAGATATAAACTTTCCATTAACTTGTTTTTGTATAGCGCTTGGTATAGCTCCCATCAACCATGTGGTGGTCATGTTTTCTAATATGGCTTTTTTATTTTTGGTAAGAAATTTTTGAATAGCATTATTTTTTATGCCACCCATAGCTTTCTTTAAGTCAATATCAGCCTGCTTGCCCATTTCTTTTTTAATCTCAGCGATCAAAGGCGTAACAGTTCTGTTGTTAGAAATTTTTTCGTCTAATTTAGATTTAAGTGTTCTAACTATTTTTAACACTTTAGTGTTAATGCTAGATATAGATTCACTAGAAAGTATATTGCTTTTTAATAAATTTTTATATTGAGGTTTTGCTTTTTGCGTAGTCGGTTTATCTTCTACAACTAATGCTGCTGCTTTTTCTAATTGTTCAAACTGATTATTATCTATATTTTCTAAATAAGATTGATCTGCACGCAAAGCATCAAGTATTCTTTTAGCAATACGACCATTTATAAAGCCATATAAGCTGCCTCTTCCATCCCATTTTGTAGTTTCTTGAGCTTTATATATTCTTTCAATTACGTCGTCTCTAAGATCTTGTTTTACTTGTGGTCTTAAATTAAATCTATTACCAATTTGAGTGTCTACCATCTCAAATAGTTCGCTTGCAATAGTGTTTTGAGCTGCGCCAGTTTCAAAATTAGATTCTAATTCTTTAAATTTATTTTTTGTTTTTTCAAGTTGCGCTTTAGATTTACTTTTTTTAGCGGTGCTTGGCTCTTCTATTTCAGTTTTAAACCTGTCACTTTCTATAGTTGATTCTTTACCTAAATGTGCAGATTTGTTAAAATTCTCAACAAACCTTGCAGCATAAGCACCATCTGTTTCTTTTAATTGAAAGCTAGATCCTAGTGGAGCTACAAGTTTATTATAAAATAAACGCATTTGGTTTATAGTATTAGGCTTTAATTTTTGGCCGTCTGCTATTACATCCGAAACAGCATTTAATGCCTCTAAGTAATAATTAGCGTCTTTTGTATCTCCCTCTTTGTAACTTTGATCTAGCCTATATTGAACCTTAGCAAACATATCAGCATCATTTTGCTCTAGATAATCCAATAATGATTTTCCAGCTTCGGTGGAATTTTTATCACCAAAGTTTTTTTCCGCGTAAGCATGCAATACCTCGTGAGCAAAAACGCCTATTCTTCTGTTTTTTATAGATTGAGCTTTGTCTATTATAATAGTGCCGTTTAAAAATACACCCTCAAATTGATTATTTTTTAAAGCTTTCCTCATCTCTTTCATTTCAGATGCGGTAGCACCGGCTGTCTTGTATGCTTCTAATATTTGTTTGTTCTTATTTGGGCCATCAAAACTTTTAAAATTAACATTAAGCCCAAAGTCTTCTGCAAATTTCTTAGCATTCGCTTCTCCCTTTTCTATTCTTTCTTTAAAAGAATTATCTATATAATCTTCTTGTGCTCTATTCTTTATTTGTTCATTAGTAGGTTCTTTAGCCCCTTCTTCTTCTAATTTTTTACGAGCATTATCAAAGCCATTTTGTTTAGCCGCCGCGTCTTGATTTTGATAATTAGATTGTATTTCGGCAATGCTTTCATTTAGCATTATTTGATTATACATTTGATAACCGCTAGTGGAATCAAAGCTAATTTTATTTACATTTATTTTTTTCTGGTTATCAGCTATAGCAGATTCATTTGTTAAGATTTCTTGCTTTTCATTTTCAAGTTTATCAAATTCAGATCTTAATTGTGCCTCATACGCTTTTAATTGTGCTGGTTTTATATTAGGATTTTGAACAGCTAAAATTAATTGCTTATTAATACTTCGCATTTTTCTATTTATTTCTCCAACCTCCTGTAAGCTTTCCGCATCTAAATTATTAGCCGCTCCTTGTATTATTTGATTTTGTATATCAAAACCTTCGGCTTCTAATTTATCGACTTGATCCTGTATTTCTTTAGGTAACTTTATATTAAGATTTTTTAAATCACCCACATTTTGCAATTCATTAACCCCTGTAAGCTCTCTAAGCTTTTCAACAATGGCTATCATTTGTTTTCTTTCTTCTTTTGTTTGAAGTTCAGAAACTATACCAGCTTTAACGCCTTTATATGCGTTTATGGATTTCATGCTTCCACCCATTAGTGCTCCACCAGCAAAAGATTCTAAACCTCCTTCAAAGAAGTTTTTATCTTCACCTAATATATATATATCGCCAAAGTTTTGTACTAACGATGTTGCAAATTCAGAAGAACCCTCTTGCAATACACCTTTACTAATTTGATTAGCAGCAAAATTAAACCCTTCTTTTATACTAAGAGGAGGCATACCCTGTATACCTTTTTTTAAACTTTTTAATATAGCTATAGTGCCAACCCTTTCAAAGGCAACCTCAGCAATACCATGTAGTGCCGCATTACTTTGTACCCTCCAATTAGATACATTTAATAGCTTAGCGTCTTTATCCATCTCGCCTTCTATCATTGCTAATTCCAATGGATCCAAATTTGAGTTGTTTTCTAAAAATTTTTTATTCTTAACAAGTCTTTCAGCAGCTATTGATTGACGTTTTGCCATGTCTGATGTTGATCCTCCATACCCTGATAAAAAGAATAACGGCAAAGCCGCAGGGCCTGTTGTGGCCATAGCCAAAGAGGGGATCATTTGCATACTAGAACCCGCTACCCATCTTCCAGCGTCACTTAAACTTCTTATTTTGTCAACTTCTATATTGTCTTGAAAACTTGCTGATTCTAAATCTAGCTCTCTAGATAAATCAACAAGACCGGTTGCTTCATTTAGCATAGCCGCATTAACTGAACTAGGCAGTGCAAAATAAACTGGATTATTTGCCATTTGAGCTAGAGTAGCTAATCCATAGGTAACCGTTGCTCCAGTAGATTTAAAAGCGGTTGATAATTGTTCTAGCCTGCTATAATTTTTATTAAAATCTGCAATAGCTATCGGAACGTAATTTGCTCTTTTTCCTATATCTTCCTTTACTATTTTATTCTGTATATCTTGTAGTCTTTCTGTTTCAAATATTAAATCATTACTTGCATTAAAAGCTATATCGTATGTTTCTATAGAAGGATTTTGCTCATAATCATCAAGTGCTAATTCAAAGTCTTTTTGTGCTTCAGTATATATTTTATTACTTTTACTCCAATTATTTATTTGCTCGGCATCATACTGAGCAAGAGCCTGCATATCTAGTCTAGTTTCATCATCACTATCATTAGCCCATTCGCTAGATCTGTTTTTAATATACTTATTTTTTCTTTCAGTATCCCAAAATATTTTTTCATCGCTAGTTATTTTGTTTAATGGATTTCCTTTTTTCCATTGCTCATATTCTGAAAATTCTTTTTCATTATTAAAATCTTCAATAGTAGCGGGGGTTTCTTCTATGCCTGAAACCTGAGGTCCATCTGCTGTTCTTTTATATATATTTTTTTTCTCACCTCGCTGTATTCTTTCAAATTTTTCTAATTTTTCATTAGTCATTTGTGAAGTGATGGATTCATCGTCTAATTCATTAGGAGTAATATAAGGTATATAGTCTTCCTCATATGTTTTTTTATTTCTTTCTTTTGCTTTATTGACAAAATTAATATCTCCCTTTTCTTTTATATAATTATTTATGGTATTAGCCGCGGCTTGTAATTCTTCGTCTGATTTATCTTCACCAATTCTTACGGCTCTAAATAAATCTCCTATGCTATTTTCTAAATAATCCATAACTGGGTTAACACTAGAAAACTCTTCCTGTCTTTCTGCTTCATTTGAGAAAGTTAGAGCATCGCCTATTAAAGATTCTTCCGCTTGTATACCTAGTCTAGACAATTTTTTATTTAAAGCAATTTTAGCTGCTTCCTCAGACATTCTTAAATCATCTATAGTAACTAAGTACTGATCAATTGTTGGAGCTGAAACCGAAGAACCACTTTCCAAATCTAAGCCCCCATTGGATGCTTGATTTTTTTCTGGAGTCGCAGACGCATCCGTCTCCGCAACCCCGTTTCCCTTTACTTTTAATCCAGCAAAATCTAAATAAGTTTGTAGATCTGTAAACTCAACAGCTGCCATATCTTTGGCTACCTGCTCTTTTGTTAAAATGTTGCCATTTTCATCTGTATAGTCCGGCATAATATTATATTATATTGTTTTTATTTCTATATTAAACATTTCTTTTGCAAGCTCAGGCGTTAATGGTTCAGGCCTGCCATTTGTAAACAAAAAGAATTTGCCATCGCTTGTTTTATTAATTTTATATCTTTGCGATGTAGTTGTTGCTCTTGATTTAGGAGATCTAACTATGTAATTAAACTCTTTTAATCCCTGTAAATCGGAATCTGCATAAGCTTGTATAATAGAAGAATTTTCTTTATTGTTTGCAATTTGAGTAGCGCTTAGATTAAACCCTGACGTTTCTTCATCTAACTCTTCTTGCTTTTTATCATACGCAGCTTTGCCAGTATTATAAGCGTCTTGTCTAGTTTTAAGTAATCTTTGTCTGACTAAATCTCTAGCTTTTGATAAATCTATAACACCGTTATCTAAATCATTACCAATATCTGACATGGGTGCTTCAGCATTAAAATCATATATAATAGATCTTAATGTATTTTCATTTTGTAAAGCATCATTTAGTTGCTGGCTATAAGAATCTTGGCTATATGGATTATCAGTATTACCTCTTAAGCCTGAATTATACGCATTTTCAGAAGTTGTATTTAAACTATTTAAGAACTTAGTATCTTTTAAAAATGGCTCTTCCATGTTATTGTAAGCTATTTCTTGACCATCTACATCAAAAGCAATATTGCCTCCTGGTTGTATTTTAAAAGGCGCATTATATCTTTCATCACTTCTTCCATCCCCGTCTTTATCTAAAAATCCATATATAGTTGCTGCCTCTTTAGTTTTTGATGGCTGATTACCATCCGAATATAATCCTTCTTGCATTGCAGTAGCATATTCAATTTTACTTTTCTTATATGCTTTAAGTTGAGCGGCTAAATTTGTAAAGCTATTATTAACATTTTGCATTTGATCAACGTATAGCATGTAATCTGGATCCGTTGTATCATCAAACGCAGCAGCATTTTTAGCGGCTTCTGCATATATTGATCTTTGACCAAGCAAAAAACTTCTCATAGTTGCTGTTTCTTCTGGTGTAAAGCTAGTAAAGTCCATGTCGGTCTTCATGTTCCTCATGTAATTATTAACCTTAGCTTGCACGGCTTTATTTTCATCTACTCTAGCAGGTGTCTGTCTACTAAAACTTCCTGAGTCAACAAATCCTTGCTTAACTGCTCCAGCAACATCTAAAAATTTCTTACCCGTTAAAGCAGCACCCTGTATTAATGCGTTATTTGCCATATTATTTTAATTATTTTTTCTTAAAACAACCTTAGTAGAATTAACTTTTTGCCTACTTATATTAGGCTTTGAATTAAAGTTGTTTGTATTTGGCCTTTGATATATTCTAACGTTGTTGTTAGGCTTATCATAAACTCTAATATTTTTATTATTAACTATAGGTTTTATTTTCTTATTATGCACTATAATATTATTGTTTCTTTTTACTATAGTTTTTATTTTACTGGCAACTATATCAACTCTATCTCTTTTTATAACAGGTCTACTAGATCTTCTACCTATGTTATAAGATATTTGACTGTTATTAATCCAATTATTACTACTGTAACTATTATGCCACCACGAGTTGTAAAACGGTGAATACCAATTGTGACCATAACCAAAAGCCCAATTAGTCCAATACTGAGTACTATTCCAGTATATATCAAAAGAATTAAACGGTCTCCAATATCTTGAGAACCTATTATTCATATACCAAGAGTATGGTTGATTCATAGCGTATGTTGCAAAATCATATCTAAATCTAAAATCAGTTTTTAACTTCCATTTTAATTGACCATAATTTAACGTATCTACCTTAACCGTATCAGGAACGTCTAACCAAGGACCATTATAAGGCTCTTGAACGACTTGATATGTTGAACAGCTTGAAATTAAAATAAGTAAAATTAATAGTTTTTTCATGTAGTTTTTATTTATTGTCCCAATAAATTACCAATAAAGCTTCCTTCTCCTTTTTGGTCTGCTATGCCTGGTAAGCTTGGTAGAACAGAACCAGCAATACCCGCTACTCCTCCAATTATAGAACTGGTTGCTGCATCTCTGGCCGCATTCGCTGCGCCTAATCTTTGTTGAGACATGCCTAGCATAGTTTCTGTTTTATCTTTTTCAGCAGCTCTAGACTCGTAAGCACCTTGAAGCTCTTGTCTTTGTAATTGTGCAGCCATTTGTCTTTCGGCCATTTGATTTGAAGCTTCTTGTTGTCCAATACTTGCGGATGCAGATTGCGCATTTGCAGTTTGTTGTTGAGCAAGTGATTGTGCTAGTGCAGCTATGCCAGATCCACCAGCAGCACCAGATAGCTTATCCATAGTGTTAGCCATACCAGCTTGCTGTTGTTGATTAATAAAATCTGCTTGCTGTGTATTAACAGTTAGGTCTTCCATAGTATTCTCTTGGTTAACTGCTAAATTAGATGTATCCAAGCCTTCCATTCTCTGCTTGTTTCTATCAAATTCTTTCTGAGCTTCTCTCTGTTCTCGTTTTCTTTTACCGCTTCCTATGATCCCCCCGGCTATCCCCGCGAGACCTTGTACGGCACCTAACATTGGTATCATATGTATTGAATTGTTTTATAAGTTATTATTACGTATTATTTGCTACTTTCAAATATTTCTGAACCAACTAAAAATAATTCCGCGTAATCTAGCGAATCGTTTTTTAATTGCATTTCAGCATAGTAGCCCTTTAATCCGCTTGTATTTACATCAGCCGTTTTGCTAAACAGTATAAAGCTATTAGTTGTTGGCCTTGTTTGAGTACTTAATATATTACAAATTATTGAATTTGCATTAGGTATAGATGTTATTATACCTATCAATATTATATCCTTGCCATTTATATCATTTGTATAATATGCGGTGTCTCCAACTTGAACTGAAACGTTTAGTGGTTGTAAAAATGTTAATGTTATAGAGTCTAATACTGGCATAAGTTTATTTATTAAGGTGTGCTGCAGCTAGAGCATTGGCTATAAGGCCCATTGCCACTGTTACCAGCTTCATCAATTTTATAGTTTGGAGGTGTTGATGACTGTGCTAAAATTTCTGCACAAATGATTGATCCGTTTGCAGAAGATTTAATCCAAACAACATCTCCAACAGAATAGCTATATTGCAATATTATTGAAGAACCGCCGTTAAAACCGTTAAGGGGGTCTAAATAATATAAAGCAACCTGTCCACATGCTTGGGCTCGCCAAGATGTAAAACAAGATGGGCAATTCTGGCTAAGTTCTAACGTTCCACCAGAAGCTGTTGTTAATTGTCTATATGTTGCCATATTAATTTATATTAAGGTGTTGTACAAGTACCAGCGTCATTACTGTAATACCCTGCTGCTGCTATGGTTGTTAGAGCGGCGTCAGAATAAAGCAATGTTGCTGTAGCGAAAGTAGCACCTGCCGCTACATATACTGTAGCTGTAGTAGATGTACCACAACACACTGTGTTTGCTGTAGTAGCATAACACAAGATTAATTGAGTTGAGCAAGTTGGGCATGTCTGTGACGTGCCTAATGTTCCTCCTGTTTGTTGTCTGTAATTTGCCATGTTTATTTATTGTTTATAAAATCCATCAGCCGCTGGATTACCAGAAGCGTCTAATACTGCTGTTGCTGTTAAAAATGTTTGACCGCTTGCTACAAAATAGTTGCCAGATACTCCAACACAACACGCTCCGTTAGCTGTAGAAGCAAAGTTTAAAGTAACTGGAACTAAAGCCCCTTGTATATGATTGTCTAAATCTAAAGTGCTTAATAAGCTAGGTGTTCCTGTACTGTATATTGTAACGTCAAGTACAGCGGTTAATGTTTTTGTTGCGGGTACGTTATCTATTGTTATTGTTTGAGAATTTATATTAAATTCATAATTAGGAAATATAGATGCTTGATTACTCCAATTTTGAACGGTTATAGGATTAGCAATAACAAAGTTAGCTGTAGATGTGGCTGATACTGTGTATGTAAAATCTCTATTAAATATTTCGTCGCCTGGAATAAACGTATTAGAATCTGCAGCCCCTACTGTTACGTTAGTATTTGTACTTGTAAATCCACAAGATAATGTAGTATTTATATATTGGTTTACCACTATAGTAGATGGTTGACCGTTTGGTGTATCAAAAGAACTTGCTAAATTTCCAGTTAAAACAAAAGTATATGTTTGATTTATAGTAGTTGCTGGAAATATAACGTTAACTAAAGCTTGACCGGTTGAATCTATTGTGCCAGAAGTATTAACTATATTAGTGTTACCTGGGGTTGCTGTGCATACTAAAGCCCAATTCGCACCGGTTATTCCATTAATTGTAAATGTTCTAGTAGCTCCGCTAACATTAACATTAGCAGTATTGAAAGACCAAGATTGTATTTCAACAGGTGGGCTGTATATATCTATAGCATTGGCCGTTAAGCAAAATTCATCACCTGTAACATTATTAACCGGAAAAGTATATTTTACAGTAAAAACAATACTGATTAATTGATTATCACTATTGTAAGTTTTTGAATTAGTAATCGTATAGTTATTTATATTGCCTATACTTAGTGCTAAAATAGGCTCTACAGCAAAATAATATCCCGTACTAGCAATAACACTTTGTGTTAATACCGTAGCAGTTGTATCAAATTCACCACTACCGCTATAATTAGAAGGTAATTCACCAGGTTTAGGAAATGATATATTAGAAGTGCCACACGCTTTTATTGTGCCAGCCAAAGTAACTGGTGTTTGTTCAGCATATCCAGCAGCGCAAATGTCTATTAATACATCATTAGCAGGCATTACACTTGGTGAAATATAATTAACAACACAGTTTATATTTGCTCCGTCTTGCGAAAAAGTAACACTACTCACGTAGCTTGGCAAAGGTGCAGTTGCTGAAAAATTAGCAGCAGTTATAGTGTAACCTGGGTCCGGAGTTAGCAATAACACCACGGAAGGATTGTCCTGAGTCCAATCAACGCCAGTTGTTTCTGGAAAACTTACTATAGTTACTGAAAAGTTATTTATATTTATTGATGCCATGCTTATAGTATTTCTCCTGTTAATACATTTATAGTTACCGCACTATTATTTGGTTGTCTTTGTGAATATATTTCTACACCTGATTTAAACACTTGTAAATAAACCCCATCGCCGTGTGTATTTAATCCGCCACCTGCATTAAATGTGTCTGCTATTAATCCAAAAGAAACAATTTCAGGATTTGGCCCTGTTGTATTAGCAACTATATTATTAGCAGTTGTTTGATCTATAGTTATTAAATTATATCTGTCTTTAATACTGAATGAATCTGTGCTTAATATGTATTTTTGATAAGGTGCAGATGAGCGTAATTCTGTGCTTGTAACTCCTTGAGCTACTGCTGAAGGAACTGCCGCCGCTCCTTGAACATCACCTGTTGGGCTATTAGCGAACCCATTCGCATCTAAAGTATATGTGTCATATAATCCTGTAACACCTAAATTATTACCTACATATGCTCTTGCGATATCTGTGGTATTACCAACTATCCTGTATGTACCTCTATTACAAGCATGATTAGCTGAAACAGTATTTGCCATCGCGGTTACCTGACCTGTTACTGGGTCTGTATAACTTCTAGCAATCTGAGATCCTCTTGTTGTAACTAAAAATTCTAAGTCTAATAAAGCCGCTTCAATCGTGTTTCCAGTCACTTGTTGAGTACCTGTATTACCGTCAGGATCAACTACAGTCATTGTAAAGTCAATAGCCCCGGCTCCTCCTGAAACTGTACTTGAAGGTATATACCAATTTCCACTACCATCATTCAATGGAGCAGGTTGATTCATCCAAGATGGCATATTGGCCTGTGGTAAAGCTATAAACAATTGCGATGGTGTATGATCAGGATCGTCAATACCTATTGGATTATACGTCCAAACATCTCCATCAACTAAACCAGTTAAAGCGGGATGATTAGTTGTAAAGTAAGGATTTTCTGCTACTGGCAATATATTTAAAGAAATAGTTGCTGGTGCGCTACAAACGCCTGCACAACAAACTTCAACTGTAAATGACCCAGCATCACCATAAAAGTTTAAACTAGGATTAAACGTGAAAGTTCCGTTGCTTTGCAATACTAAAACACCACTGTTTGTAGCATTGTTTATTAAATTAAAGGTTACCCCGGAAGCGCATGTATTTGTTTGAGCTATTTGGAATGTACCTAACGTGTCTTCGATACCTGTAAATGATTGGTCATTAAGCAAAGGCGGAATTGTAGATGTAAAGCAAGTGTCATCTAATGATGTAGTTACTGTAAATTCAGTAGGTGTTACATCTCCAGTTATAGAATTAGCTCTTCCAATACCTTGAACATTAAATTCTTCAGAGTTTACATTGTTATCGCAATTAGTATTAAAAAATGTATCTAAACCTTTTATGTAATTAAAATACTTACCCTCTTTGTCTACAAATTCTTTAACTTGTCCTTCTTGTAGGTCTGTAATAATAGAATTAGTATACCAACCTTTTGTTGAAGAAAAATCATTAGGTGTTAATTGTTGAGCTTGAACTTGAGCTAATGAATAAGTTTTTTGACTTGGTAGTACTTTGTAAATATATTCTTTAGAATCTGTACCACTGTAGTTTAAAGTTTTAAAACCTTTTACAGAACTAGGATTTTCATTAAATACTACATTAAATGAACTTTCATAATATGCTCCTAAATTTGTGTCATTAGGTCCAACATTATAAAAAGTATTATGTAGTGTATTTATATTATGTTCCCATAATCTACCATCTTTAAAAGTGTAATATTTATTATTTAAGTAAACACCAGCTTCTGGAATATATGTTTTCCTAGAGGTCCAACCATTAACATCTTCTTTAAAAGATAAAGTTGTAGAGGTTGTAGGATATTCATTAATAAATTGATCACATAGAGGATCTTTATTTGTTCTGTCAAATTGACCTGCTCCTAATGTTTGTTGCCAATATGGAGTTAAAGAAGAAAGCGTAATGTTATAATTTCTTCTTTCAGCATCCCAAGTTCCAATAATTCTATTGTTTAAAGTTAGATTATCAGAAAAGAAAGAGTGCATACCGTAATCTGATACTTCTGTGATACCATCGTTTGAAAGTCTTACAACAGTACCTCTGTTAGAATCTGTATAATACATTCTAAATCCAAATTCAGCAAAAGATTCTGGATTAGTTGCAATCCCAAATTCACCTTGAAAAGTTATTGTTTGACCGAGAACAGCCTCGTTAGAAGTAACATTAGCACTGCCATCAGCATTGAATAAAGCATCTTTGTTGGCTAATATTTTCATTGACTTGTTTTCACATAGAGTAACTAAATTAGTGTCTCTAGAGTGAATTTTTTGAATGCTTCCATATTCTGGATTAACATCTTTTGTTATAGATTCTGCTTGTATAAATTGGTTTAACCCATTAACGCCTGATGTTGAATTAAATATTTGTGAAAATATTAAGCCATTGCTTCTGTGCTCTTCATTGTAAGGTTCGTCTAATGTAGCAGAGGCTTTAACACCGTTTTCAATAACAGGTTGGTTAAAATCATCTCTTATACGATCTGATTCAACGCCGTTACCAAAAGAATAGCAGTTAAAAAAATCTAATGTATGCTCTTGATCATGCTGAGTAGCTGTGTCATATGACCCGGGTACTTCATAATATATGTCAAGTTCTGCCGCTTCTTTAGGTTCTGTTTCAAATATAGCAGGGTTGGCCGATGTAAATCCTTCATCTTCTGGGTTTAAAGTTAAAAATTCCATACCTACATAGCTGCTGTTGTTCGCACAGGTATAGCTGGTTAAACCTCCATCAGTAACTGGATCCCATTGAAGTCCCCCAGTGCCTTGTATTGGTTTTATTGTTAACTTATATCTTCTTAAAGTATTTAAGCTGTCGTCATACATAATGTTACTACTTGCACAAGCATATGTTCTTACGACAGGGTGTTGATCAATAGATGTAATTCTATATATAGTGGCATTTGGGTCTCTAGTCTGATCCCCTGCTCCTGCATCTATAAATCTAAATAATGAGCCTACAGAATTTAATGCGTCGTGCAAGGCGGGATATTTAACCTCCATAGATCTGCCACCTCCATAAGCACCAGCACCTGTCCAGCTAACTTCTATTGTACTTTCTGTTGCACCTAAAGTTGTACCTTCTCCTTTTCTAGCACAGTCTGTTCTAACTCTGTCAATAAAAAGTCTACTGTCATTTCCTTGAGCATCATCACATAACCAATTATGAGAACTGCGATGCCAATCCCTTCTTCTTCTTTTTGTTGCGTCTAAATAATAACAAAATCCTAAAGCTTTTCTTATGTATTGATCATCACTAGCTCTTGCGGCTAATATATTTTCAGTAAGTATTACATCTTGATTTACTTTAACAAAAAATCTACCTGTAAATTCTGGCTTATTTTGAATTTCAATTTCAGCTAATTCTAATCTTAATCCATCTACAGCATAAGTCCATCCATAAGGATTAGTTGATGTAAAATTCATATCCGCTCCAAAAACAGATGACGAAGTTAAAGTATATTTTTCTCCACTAATATCTATCTTACCAATCGACCCTACTTTATACCAATTACTAACATTGAAACCGTCTGTTATTCTCATAACTATACCAGAAGTTGATGCGGTTTCTGCACCAAATGTTTGGTCAAATCCAGGATGAGCTGAATTATCGTCTGAAGCATCTACAGCAATTTCGACAGCTCCTTCAATAGGAAAATATCCATTAGGAAATAATAATTGGGAATTACCATCGTCTCTTGTCATAGTTCCTTTTGACAATTTGGCTTCTTTTAAATACTGAGGAGCCTCATTTTCAATAGCTATAATTTTATATCTAGCTTTTTCTGTTACAGGCTCATCGCTATCATGTTGTTTTTTAAGTATAATAAAAGTTTCTTCATCCACCTTATTTCTTTCTGCGGACGGAAATGATAACCATATATTTCCATCTTCAGCATCATAATATCTATCTAAACATAAATTATAATACTCTTGAGATGTTTCTTTTATATAATATTTAAAATTAGGGAATTGAGTTTGTTGATCATAATAAGGAATAGCACTTGCAATTCTCGCTTTAATTTTATTTGATTTTTGTGCGTCTGGCTTTTCAATAACAGCAGTCGCCTCTTTACTTGTAAATACCGGAGTTGTTCTACCGTATTTATCCATGTATGCAACACCTACTTGATAAGTTCTAATAGCTTTAACAGATTCAGCCACCGTGTTATTACCAATTGTAACACTTGAAATGGGTTGGCTATTTTGATCCAGTATATCCAAAGAATCCGTGGTTACATCAATAATCGTTTGTGTAGGGTTTCCTAAAGAATCAATTAAATTAAAATTCTGTGTGTAATTACCATATATCAATCTATTAGCGGTTATCTCCTGAGCTAAAGCTTTTCTAGGAACATTATCATAAGGTCTTAATAATTGGTTCGCATTTACAACAGAAGTTATAATTTCTGTTTTAATATTAAAAGTATTTTCTAACCACTCGTTATCCGTAGGGGTGAAAGAATCTACTACGTAAACGTTAGCATTGTTAGTTGCTTTATATAGGATATCAATTTTAACTACATCTACAGGTATATTAGATGGCCTAAAATCAGAAATAGTTAATTGTCTGATATTATTAACCATTCCTAAATTGTAACCTTCTTGAGGCGAATAATTAAAATCACCAGGTATAAATGCGGGATTACTAAACGGTGAAAATGCTGAAATTTCATTATTTTCATACTTGTATCTATATCCAAACCTAGCAAATCTCATTTCAAAAAACGGAGTTTCTTGCTCTAAAGTTACATTATATGCTTTATCATCTGTTGTTTGATTTTCTATGCCAACCCCCACTGAATTAACAATTACAACCGCGCCTGTTTGAGATTGCCCATTGCCTATAATTGACTGGACAGTACATCTAGATATAGCGTCGTTATCGAGGGGGTCATTTTCAGACCATGAAAAAAGCAATACATCATCAACTTTATAATACGGTAAATTGTTACCCGACCAAGTAAGGGTTTGCGGTCCGCTTTGACTGTTTAACGGTACAATTTCACCGTCTACGCTTTCAACAAAAGAAAACGACGTTTGTGTTTCAACATTAGCAACAACGGGTGGGTTTGTACCATCTATTGTTCTATCTGTTGAAAAAGCCTCTATAGTTGGTGGCTGTAATGGGTATTTCTTTATTACAGTTAAATCAGATTCTATAAAATCTCTTCCATATATTTGCGAATGCGTTAAAAAATTCACAGGAGGAACCCAATCTTTTATGATTATTTTTTTAGGTTCGGTTTGATTATCTGTCCATATCAACATACCTTCAAGCACGTTGATACCAGTTATTAAATAATCTTTATTGAATTTTAAAATGTTTTGAGTATCTACAATTAACGGAACTGTTACTGTAGTTATAGCGTTATAAGAGGCTACAACACTGATATTGTCTGATGCTATAAACCAATATATTTCATCTGAATTTTCATCAGCTTTTGCACCAATACACACGGGATTATCTAAGTCACTTATATATGAACCAGGCGCCCACGTTGTAAGCTTGCCTGTAGTTTCATTTAAATACTTAAACTTCTTTTCTTTATTACCTTTTATATTTTGAAATGAACCAACTTGTGAATTCTCAGAAGAGGCAATTTCTAAATTTAAAGCATCGCGATATTCACCATTAGGAACTAATCTTTCATCAAGATCTTTGTTCATTTTCCCCCCGGTAAATGTATGTATTAGTTCTGCCATTCAGTTTACGATTTAATCCATTTGGATTGGTTTCTCATTACTTGTGCCATTAAGTCACTTTTAAGTTCTGATAAACGTATTTTTGCATTTCGTCTTGCTGCTACCATTTCTTTTTTGAATCTTTGGATAGCATATTCTTGGGTGTTAGCTCTTACTGATAATATAGCATGAGCTATATATTTGTATATTGCATCAATAGCAAATTTGTGTACAGTCATATCTTCATCACTGCCTAATCCATCGCTTATATATTTTAAAGTTACGATTTTACCAACTAAGTTTGAGCTGAATCTTATCATACCTTTTTTTTGATCTATATAAAATACACCATTCGCCTGTGTTTGTTCTGGATTTATTCCATATCTACCGCCATAAGCATAAAGATTTAATAAATCTGGATTGTTTTGCCATGCGTTCCACCCATTTTCAGAATTACCTAATGGGTATCTGCTGTTATCTTTCCATCTTCTTAATGTTTCAGATGGCTGAGGATACGCAACTTCACCATCTTCATCAAATATGTATTCATAATTGTTATCTTGTGCGTAAGGCAACGGGTTACTAGTTAAATCTGTTCTATATATTATTCTTTCGATACCTTTATTATCTACCCAAGATAATTTAGTATAGTTAACATAATCCTGAGGCATAACCATATATAAGCCAGGAGGACACTCGATTTCCACAGACTTCTCTTGTGGCAAAGTATCAAAACTAAATTCTTGTATAGCTTGTTGAGCATGGAATGCAACATCTGTTCTTTTAACTTTTGTAATTATTTTTTCTTGACCAACATAAACAACCATAAAATTATTTATAATATCTGATATGCTTACAAATTGATAGCCACCGTAGTTTTCGTCATTACTGTCCCAAACACCGTCTGGTCCTAAATAATATTCTTCCTGTGTTTTATTTATTAATGCCATCTATTATTGTTTTTCTTGTTGTGTAGTTTGTGCCTCTATGCTATTAGCTACTTGGTATATTTCTATTTGCTTAGTTGATAATCCTGCAAAAGCTAATATCTTAATAACTAGTTCGGTTTCTTCAGATTCGTGTAATTCAAAGTTAACAGCAGTAGTAGCATCATATAGAGCTTCTCCATATACCATTTGATATCCCCACGCTACCTCTGACGGCACTTTTATATAATTACATGTTACACCAGTAGTTAACTCCCCAGCTGAGCCGTATACTTTATAGCCAGCATCGCTAGCCACAAAAACAGGTCTTGCGTTAGTAGGTTTTAAATACTCAGATTGATTAATCATTAAGTATTCATTGTAGTTTGTACGTTCCGCCTCAACAAGAGTCGTTGTATTTACTACAGTATTTGGTGTTGGATATAATGAAAGGGATGATACTATGTTTGCATAAACAATAGTACCTAATCTATATAGATCAGCGGGTGCTGTCCAATAGTTTTGAGCGCTATAAGTCATAGGCCCATTTTTTTCGAATATGTTAATCTTTTCATTAAGGATGTTAAGCATATCGGAAAACTCGGTATCATTACCAGGCACTCTTCCAAACTGATTAATATCATAAAAGTATTGTTCGAATATATCTAATTGAGCTTGATTAGCAAATAGATTAAATTCCTGAGGAGTAACATACCCTCTTTGCTCTTTATTAAGTATTGCTAATACTCTTTGATATACAGTATCCACGCTTACAGCCATAATTTATTTTTTATTATTATAATAATAGGCCACCGTTTAGTAGCCTATTACTATAAGGTGACTATTAAAGTCTTTTTTCAATTGCTTTGTATATTTCCATACCCTCATCTGTTTTAAAGAATGCTGATAGAGCTGAATAAGGATGCTCATCAAATGGTACAGTCATTACTTTTCGACCATTTCCACCGTAAGTGAATGTTCTTTGGTCTTGTGATAAATTTAATATTCCTGCTTCAACAGCTTTAATACCAAAGTTTCTTAACTGAGTGTTATCGTCTGTTGCTAATTCAAGGAATAGTTGAGGATTTTTTCTAGCAAATATTAATACATCTCTTTTTAATTCAGATGATGATAATGTATTTACTTGTTCTCCAACTTCTACACGCAATATAGCTTCGGCATCTTCTAAAGATAATCCTTTAGCCATATTTAATGCTTGTAATTCAAACTCAATCCATTCCACTTCATTAGTGGCAACTTGTTGAGGTTTATATTCTTTATATATTAAACCCAAATCTGGGTGATATAATGATAGTAATTTTTGTAATGCAACGTCTTCTTTTCTCACTGATAACTTACCATTTCTAAAAATGATTCTTCCCATTATAACTTGACCTTTTTGTTCGTCAACGAATGGTGATCTTTGGTTAGTTGCGTATCTTAATTCTCTTTGATACCCTTTTTCTTCATCAAACCAAAGTAGTGATTTAACTCTTGAATGTGCTGTTGCTATAGAATACACTAAAGGTTCTTTACCTGTAGCTAATTCATATAATCTATCTTTAATTACCCAAGTATCTTTTTTTACTTCAGGTATTTTTACTTTTTGAGGTGCAACCTCAATAGCTTCTGCTTGTGCTTTTTTAGCCATGATATAATATAATATAAATGTTAATAAGAGTAATAATTACCCCCGTAAATTCAACGAGGGTAACCACTACTTGATAGTCAGCCTAAGCTTTTAATAATACGAAGTTGTTCGCTGCTTGAGTACACATTGTTCTTTCTGATAAGAAATGCACATTCATAACATCCGTGTCGCTTGTATAGTTTCCGCCAACTGAACCAGTCACCCAAGATTTTAATCTTCTGTCATCAGCTTCAGAAGCTCTGTATCTGATGTGTAAGAAAGGTCTTGAAATGTTTTGTCCTAATTGTTGGTCGTAAACTGTAGAAGTTCCAGCCGGTACAATAACACCTTTAATATCGTTAATTAATCCACGAGTTGTAGAATCATTTAAATATTTCCAGTCTGTCTTGTAGAAATCGTAAGCTCCTCTTCTGAATCCAGAGAATCCAAGGTTAAGTGCCATATCTTCAGAGTTGTCAAATACACCGTAAGATGTACCTCCAGCTCCGTAAGAATTTTGAGCAGCTAGCATGTCGTCAATACCTAGAGACGTAGCTCTATCTAAAAACATCATGTTCTCCTCAATAGCTCCCTGCTTGTCTAGCTCTTGTAAGATTTGATCAAACGCATCAATTCCTGTTCCTGCACCTACTGTTGCAAAATCAGTTCCTGACCATACTAATCCTCTTTCTTCTAGTGTAGAGAATAACCCTTGCATACCTGAAAGCGTAGCTCCTGCTGCATTCGCAAATGGAGTAGCCGCTTCTTCTGCTTCAACCATACTCATTTCTAAGTAGTCTTCGAATCTAATTCTTGACTCATGCTCAGATTTTAAGTACCATAAGTATCCGCCAGTTCCTATTTCAGTAGTAACCTCAACCCATCCAATTTGAGCAACGTCTGAACCGTTAACCTCATACTTGTCTCTTAAGATGATTGGTTTGTTACTGAAAGTTGTAAAAGATGCATCAACTGAATTACCAGCTAATGAAGATCCTTTTCCATATTCAGAACCAAATACAAATAAGCTTAAGTTACCGTTAGCATTTGTTGCTCCTTGTAAAGCTACTGTAAGGTTTCTATTTGCGTTATCATATACTTCAATATTGTAAGTCTGAACACCAGCTGCTAAAGCCCCTACGGACTTAACAAATGCTTTGTTAGTTACATTACCTTTAGCAATAACGATAGTCATACCAGGTCCTAATAATGGAACTTTATTATCTGCTCCTGGAGAAGGTAAACCGATAGTTTGAGTACCAGCTACTCCTGCAGGCGCGTTAGATACTCCCGTGTCGTAAGCTATGTGTAATCTTCCTTGTTCTGACCAAACTACTTGATCTGATGCCATAGGCATCTCTGCTCCTACCATTCTTAAGAATCCAGTGATAGTACGGTTACCGTATCTCTCTACTTCTTTCTCGTAAACTTCAGGTAAAAATTGTTGAGTCCAGCTCATATCTGCTAAAGATAAATAGTTATCTCCAAACAGCCCCTTTACTGGTCTCGGTGTAAGGTGGTTTAAATTTGCCAACGTTGCTGGCGCTACATCAAATGCCATAATAAATTATTTTAAATGTTTAAAAGTTTTAATTCGTAATTTTGAATCGGCACTTCCTGAATCGACTGATCTAACTGTAAACCCGTTGGCAGTTTTAACTTCTTGATGAACGCCTCTCGCTCCCATCTGTACGTTTTTACTTTTTGCCATACTATCTTTCATAGCATCGGCTTTGCCTTGCTCATAAAAGTGATTTGCAATTGAGTCTGCATTCATAGCTGTGAATAATCCTTTGTGATAACCTTTGGCATCTGACATTTCGTTTTTTTCATTCAAGAACTTCTTGACAAAATTGTTAATATCGCTTTGGTTTTCTTTAACGGAATTAGCGTCTTTAACTTTAAAACGGTATTTTTTGTCTCCGACTTGATAATCAAAACCTTTGAAATCATCACCAAAAACATTACTCGTTTTATTTAAAAACACTTCTGTTTGCTTCTCAGCTACTCGAGTTGCCTCCTCGTTTTCTTTTGTATAGCGATTGAAAAAATCTACCGCTTTTTGTTGCTCAGGCGCTAATTTAGAACCTGATTTTATTTCTTTATAATATTTAGACTTTAAACCGTCTAAATGATTCTTAGCTTTAGCTAATTCTTCTCTTTGTGATATCTTCTTACGTCTTATTTCTCTTTCATCATCAACTTCTTCGTCATAAGAAAATTTATCTTCCATAAGAAAATCAATATCTTCTTTATCTAAGTGAGGCCTTGTATTCTCATAGTACTCTCTTAGTAATTGATTCTCATTTAAAGAGCTATAGTCTTGGTTAAGCTTCACATAATCTTCTAAGCTTCCGCCGGTCTCTTGCATAAACTCTACAACTTTTTGTATGTTTTCTGGCAAAGGCTCAGCAGTGTCTTGTGATTGCTGAACAGCTTGTTCTATTTCTTCTTTTAACTCTTCTGTTTTTTCTACAACCTCTTCGTCTGTTATTTCTTCAAGAACGGATTCTTCAGCTTGAACGGGCTCTGGTTGTTGTGGTACTTCTTTTTCCACTTCTTGTACAGGTTCGGCTTGTTGATCTGAAGCCACGTCTGTTGTTTCTTGCTCTTTATTGGCATCTTCTTGTGGTTTATTAAGTTGAGTTAAATCTAATTTAATACCGCCACTCTCTTCATCAATTGAAACCGGAGAATCAATTTTTGGTTGTGGCTCAGCTTTAACTTCCTCAGGAGCTTCTTTAACTTGTTCAGCTACTGGTTCTTTTTTTTCAGGGGCTTTAATCTTAAAGCTACCTTCTGTTTTAATTTCTGACATGATAAAATATTATATAATTGTTACTATTATTATTACCTAGGATCAAAAGCACCTAAGCCAAATCCACCACCCATTGTGTCATTTCCTCCCGATTCGAAGTTAGTTGGTGGTGTATCGTTTTTTCTTTGCGCAATCATTTCACTTTGCTGTGTACCTTGTATTCTTGTACGTTGATCTTTTCGATCTTCTATTTCTTTTTCTTTGTCTTTAGCATTCTGCACTTCCATACCCTTAAGTTGCATGTTGTACTGGAACTCTAAGGCCATTAATTCTTTTTTAGCACCAACTTCAACACCTATTCTTTGCTGTTCAATTTGACCCTTTAATTGCTCTAATTGAGATTTAGTTTGGAATAAAGCTTGATCTTTTTGTATCTCAGCCTGCGCAGCCACTTGTTGAGCTTGTGCATTTGCTTGAGCTTGTGCCTGTATATTAGCTTGTTGTTCTTGCTGTAATCTTTCTTGACGTTTCTTTTGTCTTACCTTCAATAATTGATTAGCTAATTTTATATTCTTAACTTCTCTTATATCAATAGCGTCAGATAAATCAATTAAACCAGCAGATAATGCTTGTTGTACATTGTTTTCTAAAAGCTGTTGCTCTTCTTCATCAGGTGTTAATTCTAAGAATATACCAAAATCGTGTAAGTGCAAATCTTTTAATTCATCTAAAGTGGCTACATTGAATCCACCTATTTTTTGAATGAATGATTCTTTTGCTGGATGGTATTCAAGTATATCGGATATTCTTAAAGATAAACATTCCGCTGTTTCTCTTGTTAAATATAAACCTGCATCAAGTATATGCCTTGTTGCTGTATTAGAATTAGCTGCTGCTAATTTTTGTACACCCACTAAAGCTCTTGAGTCTGGCGTACTACCATCTCTTGCTTCATTTAATCCGGTTACATCTCTTATCATTTGTAAATAATAATTGTAAGTAGATATAAGTGTTTGTAACTTTTGACCTCCGCTTCCGGTTTGTACTTCTTGTATTGGCACTTTGCCAGGATTCATATCACCTTCTTGTGTAAACGACCTACCTATTATAGACCCTGTTTGAAAGAACATATTAAGCGCTTCCTGGGGATTATAATTTGTACCATTACCTAAGTCAACTTCATTTATACCATCAGCATCTAAGTAAACACCGTCTGGTATCATTCTTTGTAATACCTGTTGTAATTTTAAATGTGTTAACTGTATCATATCAGCAAAAGCAGTACAACGACTTACTATTGATTCTATTCTACCTTGATACATTCTAGGGGCTGTTATAGCGTAATTCATTTTAACTTTAGAACTATCACTTTTTGGGCGCATCATGTTCTTTGCCATTTCCCATTTAAGCAATATATCAGTTCCTAATACCATTACACCTTCATATAATACTTCAAGCGACCTAGACATTTTACCAAATTGCTCTTCGTACATTTCAATAGGTGGATTGAATTGATCATCTCTTACTATTATTTTTGAAGCACCTGTTGCAGTTTCTTTTACCTTGTAAACTTCGTTCATGTAAGTTTTATAATTAAAGTAAAGTATCTGAACTATATTTTGATCTCTATTATTATTGTTTGTATTACTTATATTATTATTCCAAACTCCATAATTTTGTGATCCTTGTGATTGTATTTGGTCCATCTGCTCCTCAGACAGGTCCGGAAACTGCTTTTTAAGCTCGTTTAAGGGCACGAATTTAACTTCCCCTGCATAATATATATCTTGAAAATAAGGATCCTCTGTGTAAGAATAAATTAAATAAGCTGGATCTACATATTCTACTGTTACACCTTCAGCTTCTGTAAAATTATTTTTAACCGCACCAATACCAAGTGTTGTTATATCGTAATAATATCTTTTCTTTGTTAAGTCATATCTGTTTTCATCAAACATAACATTCAAAGCTTCTTCTTCCGCTATTTCAATTCCTTGTTTATAGCTTAATTGCATATGCAAATCTAACTCTTCTTCAGAGTCTGGTAGCTTATCTGGATTGTTTTCAAACAAATTTATACCAAAATTTTCTTGCGCAAATACATTTAATTCTTCAGTTTGTAAGTCTCTTATAATAGACTCCATATACCTAGTTCGTTTACTAACACCGTATGGATCTTGAGAATAAGCCGTAAGATCAAATGATCTATCCGATATACCGTTTACAACAATATCAACAAATTTTGATAATATTGGTACCGGTTTCCAATCTAAATTAAGGTAAGACAAATCGCCATTAATAGACATTTCATCTTTATATTTTTGTATAGGCTGTTCACCTCTTGCATATAACCTTAAGCTATGGAATGTATTTTGATTGCTTCTGAATCTAGTTACACCAGAGTTGTTCGAGAACCACTCATTTTGAATTGCTCTTCCAACTTGGAGTCCGTAGTCTCGTGACATCTTCTCAGAGTCGCTTGCAACTTGACTTGGGAAAAAACTATTTACTACTCCTGCCATATTACTATTTTATTATTTTTGATGTTGATCCTTCGATTTGATATTTAGCAAATCTTAAATTAATTGGTGCTCTTTCCATTCTGATATTTGGTCTATATAAATCTTTGTGACAAGCCATAATAGCAAGTCCTGAGCTAATAGCGGCATCAAATTTTGTTCTGTTATTTATATCGAATTTGGCCCAGTCTTGTAATGTTTCATTAAAATACATTGTTCCATATTCGTTTTGATCGTTCAAGCCTACATGCTTATCTATATACATTTCAATAGCAGCCGCATGTGCTTGTTTAATGTCTTCACTTGAATTAGGTATTCCACCTATTTCTCTTTCGGTTACGGATAGTTTATTCCATAATTTATCAGGACGATTCATCGAGTAACCTCTGTAACCTCTTCTTTTAAAATAATATAAAAGTCTTGGTTTGTTATTTTCACAAAGAAGTGGCATACCATAAAATACACAAGCCATTAACACATCTTCAAAAAATATTTCAGCTGTTTGTGGTCTTGCTACATACTCTAAAAAAAATGTGCTCGGCGGCGCATCTTCCATACTAAACTTAGTCAAACCATGCAAAGCACCTTTAGATCCTCTACCATCTGTTGTTCCTGATATGTCATAACTATCACACCCAAAAGCACCCATATGCTCATTACCGGGCCATTTAATACCATTCTTTGATATCTGTCTATTCTGTATATCGTAATTAGGTATCCAGCTTATTAAAAATCTTCCATTTGGATTTGGTGAAAAAATTACTTTTGAATCTTTAATGCCATTTTCCCATTGAAAACTTCCCTTTGTTAAAACATTACTGTTGCCTAAGTCTTCGTTATAATCTATTTGTTCGTATATCTTTGCTAAATTAAATATACTATTTTTGGTTTCGTCCCTAAATGCATGTTCCTCTGTTCTTGGAAACTGTCTATAAAATTCGTTTAAAGCATCTTGATCACCTTTTAAACCCTCAACTTCATTATTCCAATGCTCTATTACACCTTGGTCTATTTCGTCCCCATGAGGCCCGACAGTTTTGTCTTTTGGTGTGTTGAATACAGGTAGCCCATGAGAATCAATGAATCCCTCGTAGTTCCATTCCATAGGTATGAACAAACTATATAATCCCGAGCGAGTCTGTCCATTGGCGTTTCTTTTTGTAACATCTGAACTATTATATAATTTTTTAAAATTATCTCCTCCTTTATCTAAAGCATTTGATGTTGATCCCATCATACACTTACCGATAATTCTAGATCCTAACCTTAATGTTGTTTTAGTAACCCTCCAATTGTTGAGGATATTATTTGGTCTTTCCCATTTACCACTTTCATCGTGGACAAGTAACTTAAGTTTTTCTCCGTCATAAGCATTGTCTCCTGTGTTTTTCCAATCGATGGTTGTGTCCAGGCCAGCAAGTATTTCTTTGGCTTCGTTGTTATCAAGTTTTCTTCTTGTAAATTTAGACGCGGGTACACGATAGGCAAGTTCGGTTTTTGGCCTGTCCATACCGTCTTGTATTGGTTTAAAGAAAAACGGGTAGTTAACACTGATGGGTACAACTTTATCGGTAAACATTTTTTTTGCGTCAGAACCAGATTTGGATAATATGCCGAATCTTGAGTCACTTGATATGGTAGCCATATTAACTGTTTCTCCTGATGCCATAAATGAGAACCCGCTACGTCTGTTTTTAAGGTAAGACATACCGTAGCATCTTCTATCTGCTTTGCAAGCTTCCCAGAATATATAGAATAATCTGTTTGACTCCCTAAAATCTGGTTGCCCAACATCAATCTTGGACCACTGCAAGTACATAAAGTGAGTACCAGTAATGTAAGTATCCACACCCTTATTATTGAACCAGTGACCGTATTCTCTTTTATTGAAATTTTCATCTATATATTTCCCCCAAGTTTTTTTAAATCCCTCAGGATATTCTCTCCAATCAAAAATACTTTTAATACCTTTTAATTGTTTAGGATATTCTTCAGGCGTCCATTTGTCTGTAGCTTTGCTAAGTTTACCAGGTGACTTGGGTAATGCTATTTTAAGATTTTGTATCTTATATACTTCACCTATTTGTCCTGTTTTACTTATAACAACTACATCGTGTTCCTTATTATAACCGTACTCCCATTTTTTGCCTTTATTTAATCTAGATAAAGTAGTGCGCTTTATGGGTTCTATAATTTCGTATAAAGTTTGTTTATACATTACTTAGATCTTTTTTCAGCAAAACCTCCAAACGAAGTTGTTTCAACTTCTTTTTTAGGCTTATTGTCTAATATTCTTTCTTCTTCCTCAATGCGGTTAAGTATTTCGAAAGCATCAAAAATTGCAAGCTTTTTAGTAGCGGCAGCATTTTTTAATCTATCAGCGGATATATCATCGTCTGAATCAACAATATCTTCTTTAGCTACTTTAATAAGTTCCTCAACTGCTCTGTGCCCAGCCTGGATTATACTCTTCTTCGTTTCCTTGATGTTCATATTTGATTGTAATTGAATTGACGGGTACTCGGTATAACCTCTGCCCTTCTATTATAAATTCATATTCTGAATTTGGTCTAAACCCTATCAATTGCTCTTTTTCAAATTCACCATTTGAGTATTTTACAATACCAACTAATGGCCTTTCATCATTTACAGAAAACATTCTTGTTTCTTTTATAGGCATAACAAATACAAAACCATCTAAAGCTTTCCATTCGTTATTTCTTTTATAAGCATATACTTGATCTGGTTGAACTAAATATACATTTTCACTTAAATAATTTTTACTATCTTTTTCTTTACCTCTAACATCTCTAAATCTTCTAAACACATTATGATGTACAATAACATCATCGCCTTCTTTTAATTCTTTATATACTGTTACTAGTGGTAAACTCAATACAGTTCCTATTCTATTCACGTATTCGTGATTTTGTAATTCTGTATTTAATAATAGTTCTTGTCCTTCTACTTCTTTTTTTCCAGTTGACCTACTCCCCTTTGGTTCAACTAGGTAATTGAATACACTGTGCATTTACCATGAAAGATCATATTCCACGGATATAGACATGTTCTTGTTGAAATCTTTCCAAGGCATTAACATATCTTTTTTTGTAATGTAGATAGAGTACTTTTCTTCTTCCTCTACAATATGGGCTATAGTATGACCGCCATACACTTCCTGTCCAACAGCATAGTGCATAGCGTCATTCTTATAGTCTTTTCCAACACTGATTTTTCTAATTACTTGCTGGGACATCTTGTTCACTAATTTCCCCCGTAGTTAAATCAATATTTACTGGTCCGTGCTCTTTTTCTAAGTCGGCTTGCAGTTTTTGTAATTCACCAACTACTCCTTGTAATTGGGATATCAATCCAGCTTTATGCCCTTCAATACCACCAATCTGCATCTGTATTTGGTTTTGTTTATTTACTGTTTCTTGCAATGATTTTAATTGCTCTTCAGAAATTGACTTTACTTCTTTGTGATCTACGTCTACTGTTTTTAATTTACTCATAATGATTTAATTTAATTGTTTGGTTTTTGTTTATATGGAAATGCTTTATTTAACATTTCTTTTCTATTTGCGCATCCGCAATCGCCAGGTAGTTTATCTACTAGCTTCTTTATTCCGGTTGCTTTGGTTATTTTTTCTATGGTATCCCCTAATCCTTTTGATTTCATTTGATAAATATATTAATAATAAAACTAAAGGTAAATTTAAATGTGGCTCACCACATATTCCTGTGATATGATTTAGCAATTCCATTTACGTCTTGCTGCTTTGCCTCTTTCGCCAGTCCAACCCCTGGATCTTGCGCAGAATGATTTACGTCTTTTAGCCGCTTTGCTATCTGGATCTAGTTTTGATGGTGGTGTTGTTACTGCTGTTTTTAAATTACCGCCAGTTTTTTTATTGTAATTAGCAACGCCTTTAGCTGTCATACCCCCTCCAGCATCTTTTCCTGTACCTCCACCTTTTTTAACTTCAGCGTAGTTACCAGATTTTTTATTACGTTTAGGTGCGTATGATTTTGATTTTGCCTTTTTAAGAGGACTTGCGTATCTCTCAGTCGTCATTAGAGCTGGAGAACAAGGTTTCATTTTAAATGCCATTAGTTAAAGTAGTTTTTCTTCATTGGTGACTTTGATTTAAAGAAGCTTGGGGAACTTTTTTTGTTTACTGACGATTCTTTCTTTTTTGCCTTTCTAATTTTTTGAGCTTTTATTTCTTCTTTATTTCTTATGTCTTGCTGCTCTATTGTTAAATCTCCTTTTTCTAAATTTCTTTGCGCACTATCAAATGTTCCAGTTTTTAATGGGTCTTTACTCATTTCAACTTGTCTAGTTCGTGCTGTCATGTTTTTATTAAAAGCATCTAACTCGTTAGTGTTTTCAGTTTGCTTAGCGGTTAATCTATCAAATTTTCTACCAGAAGTAATTCCAGCGTCCGATAATTTTTTTAATTTTCTATTTGTAGCGTCTAGCTTGTTTTGAGATTGGCGAACATCTTTACCAGATTTTTTAATTGACCTGCTTTGTTGCCTAACTCTCCAAGGTGACATTGCATCCATTTTATCTCTTGTTTGCAAAGGTATTGAATCAACCTCATCTACACCATCAATTGGTGGATTCCCTGGAATTTCATCACTACCGGAAGTACCAAAATCAGCATGCGCCCTAGCCCTCACTGAATAATCTTCAAAAGATTCGTCTTCTTTTCTATACCCTAAAGTAAGAGCGTCATCATATGCTTGCCTTAATGATTTTTTAGGTTTTGCTGGTGTACTAGAAGTTCCCGGGGTATCTTCTCCGTAAGTAATAACATTAGTGTTTACAGGAGTAGCTGTTTGTTTTATTGGCGACTCAGTTTTTTTTTTCATTGAGTAACCTCTTAGTTTGCTTGGTGATGGAATATCCCTAGTTTGATTATTCCCGTGCACGCCAGCTGGGCCTACATTTAATAAAGGTTCTTTTACACCTTTCTTTTGATTAAATAAACCAGATTCCACTCTTGCAGTAATCGGTATGTTCTTTTTTCCTTTTGTTCCCATTATAGTTAGTTATTTTTGTTGTCAGTTAAATCGGCTGCTTTAGGTTCTGGTTTTAAATTTTTAAAAGCTTTGCCAACTTCAGCACCTACATCAACAAACTTTTTACCAGTAACAGTTGCTCCCGCTACTAAAGTTTCATTTATTTTGAAAGGTGATGATTTTGATTTTTGTGTTATTGGATTCATTTTAGTAGGACTAGCTAATTCTCCGCCGTATCCATCTTGGAAATAAGCTTCGCCACCGTAAAAGTTTTTCTTTTTACCAGGTGATGAAAGTCTTTCTTGAAAAGATGCTTTAGCTTGCTTTAAAGAAACTTCTTCACCTCCAACACCTTGTCTTGGTCCTGGATCAGATTTTTCTTGAAAACCACTTGCGTTTTGCTTAGATTCTATTTTATTAAGCCTGTTAGCTTGTCCTCTATATGTAATTGCCATAATTATGATTGTTTATATGCTTCGTCCTCCCATTCAAAATCAGGGTGCCCTTCATTCATTTCAGATCTTTTGTATACTTTCATAGGAGATTTAGTATCTCTTTTCCAAGTTACAGAGTCTTCTGTGTATTGTAATCTGCCAGTAGCTATTTGATCTAAATGAACTTTTTCGTGAGCAACAGCTTTTTCTATCTTTTTATCAGATAGCTTAGAGCTAACAAAAATAGTACCATCCCTATTAGCTTCAGCTTCAACCCCATCTTCCAAGTCATCTTTTAAAATAACAGGAGTACCAAACTGGGATGTTTTTTCATGTATCCCGAATACTTCCGAATGAGGTTTTAACTTAAATGCCATATTACTTCTTTTTTAGTTTTTGAAGTTTTTCTTGTGCTTTTTTTATTTTTTGTTTTTTAGTTTTACTAAGCGTTATATTGCCTACTTTTTTACCAACTTTTTTAATAAAGTTTCCAACTTTTTTGCCTGCTTTGCTGACTTCTTCTTTTACAACTTTTGGCACTTCTTTTACTTGGACACCATCAGCTCTGTTTACTTTTTTTTGTTTAGCTGGGCTACCTTTTTCTTTATTACCATACCCGCCTTTATTGGCAGCTTGGGCATTTTCTGCATAATGCTTTCTTGCAGATTTACTTAAACTTTGGTTTGAAGCTTCTTTAATATCATACTTCATACCTTTATTCATTTTTTTAGCGGGTGAATTTCCTTGCTTAGCAGCAATTGCATCTACTATTTGCTTTGGTAAATTCTTTTTTTGCTTAGCTGTTTGCTTTGCAGGTGATTCGTAATCTTTTTTTGATTTACTTTCGTCCCCTTTTTTGCCGCCATACATTTTAGCAGGTGATGCAGCTACACCTTTTCTTGCTCCAATTTTGTTTGGACCAATTCCTTTAAATCCTGAGTATCCCATTTTAATGTTTATTAGTTATCTATTTTCATCTTTTATCATATCGTCAATAGCTTTGTTATAAACCTTGTCCGTATATGTTTTGTTTTTATAAAATTTGCTTCTTGAAGATGTTGGTAGATCTTCTTCTGCTAATAGTATTCTGTATATTCTATTAATTAAATTTTTACATTTAAAAGATGTTGTGTATACAGTAAACTTTTTTGTTGTTCTATTTCTTTGACTCCATACATCAATCCAACCCCCAGTTCTTAATCTTTCCCATCTAGCTTTATCCCAGGAGTATGTGTAGACGCCTTCAATAAAATCATTACGTGTAAAATGCTTTTTACAATCTAAATAAAATAGCAATTCGAGATCCGCATCTTTTATGTCGTAAGTTTTGCAAGCCCATTTTCTAACAAGCCTGTAATACTTAAACAAATTCATTTCCCGTAGATCTTTTGAAGTTAATCTCATTCTACTAAAACAACATCATTGATGGTAATAACGTGGTACATCTTATCACCCCATTCAATACCATGACCTGCATGTTTGTCGTATCTTATAATGCTATCTTTTTTTATATAATCTACTTTATCACCAGAACTTATAACTTTTGCCTTTAAGTACCTAATGTCTTTATTTTGACTTTCAGTTAATTCAAGACCACCTACTGTCTTCGGCGCTTCTTTTATTTTATCAATAACGATGTAATAATTAATTGCTTTCAAGAGTTCTTACGTTTGAGATTATACAATCAGCCGATACAATAGTTGTCGCTACACTTATCGCATTCTTTAAAGCCGCTTTAGTTACTAATACTGGATCTATAATTCCACTATCAATCATATTCTTATAGCACCCACAAGTAGCATCAATACCAACACCTGCCCAGTCTCTGTCATTTATGTCTTTATTACTTTCAACATATTCTTTAGGATTTAAAGCATCATCAAACCCAGCATTCTTTAATATAGTAAGGTAAGGTGCTGTTATAGCACTTAATAATATATCATAGCCTTCGTCTTGTTTTACTATGGTTTGCGAAGCGTTAAGTAAAGCAACTCCACCGCCTGGCACAATACCTTCTGCTAATGCAGCTTTAGTTGCATGCAAAGCATCATCAACTCTATCTTTCTTTTCTTTAAGCTCAACTTCTGAATCTGCTCCAATATAAATCACACCAACTTTTCCAGTTAACATTGATAATCTTTCTTGTAGCTTCTTTTTAATCCAGCCGTTTTTTTCTTTTTCTATTTTTCTTTCTACGTCTTTAATTCTTTCAGCCACAGGTTCCGTAACTTCATTAATTTGCAGTGTAGTGTTTTTATCGTCTGTAACGGCTTTAACAACCTCGCCTAATACATTTACATCTATTAAGTCTAAATCATCGCCTAACTCCTCGTTAACAGCGGTAGCACCTGTTAGAATAGCCAAATCTTCTATAGCATCTTCTTTAGTTGGCCCAAACCCAGGTAAATCTACAATATTTACTTTTATATTGCCTTTAACTTTATTAGCAAGCAATGTAGCATACGGTTGTTGATCTACTGGGGCAACAATCAATAAAGAACGTTTGTTTTTTATAACGTGTTCCAATATGCCTTGTATTCTTCTTACATTAGGTATCGCTGAGCTTACTATTAACACATAAGGATTTTCTAATACTGCTGTACCTTTTTCTTTATCTGTTATTAAGTGTGGTGATTTAATACCTGAATTAAATTGTGTACCCTCAACAAACTCAACATAAGTTTCATTTGTAGGAGAGTCTTCCATTAATACAACTCCGTTTCTTCCAACTTTTTCATAAGCTTCTCCAATCTTATCTCCAAGCTCTTGGTCATTGTTACAACTAATATATGCAACTTGACTAAGCATTTCACCTTTAACCTCAGTGGAGGTAGTATCAAGATAGTCCATAATCTCTTTAGCACATCCTGCAACTCCTTCTTTAATATATCTAATTGATTCTTCGCCATCGTATTCGTTTAGTTTATTTAATAGTGATTGAGCAAGGACGATAGCCGTAGTGGTACCGTCACCTGCTTCTTTCACTGTATTGCTAGCAGCTTCTTTTATTAAAGTAGCTCCTATATTCTCGACCGGGTCCATTAAGACTACGCTTTCCGCAACGGTTACACCATCTTTTGTGATTACCGGTCTGCCCATAGCGTCTTCGTATATAACGCATTTTCCAGAAGCACCTAATGTGGACTTCACTGCGTCGGATAATTTAGAAACACCGGACATAATTTTATTTCGTGCATCATCGCCGAAATTCAGATCTTTAACAATCTGACTAGGTAAATTGAATTCCATTTGATTAAATTTTAATTAAGTATAATATATTATTTAAATGTTTTTACCACTTTCGGTCCAGATATATAATCTAGTTTTCTTTGGTAATGGTCGACAGACCCGTCAATTGCGCTTTCAGCACCTTCAAGGGTTTCTCGTCTGGTTACATCTATCCACTTTTCACAGCAGGTGTCTTTTTCTGGATCACAAACACAATTTATGTCTTTGATTTCTGTTTGAAAAAATCCGTTAGGTAATTGTGTGATTCTCCAGTTTTTCTTTTCTGCTGCGTGCTTCCAAGATTCGATGGTTTTTTCTGTTGGTTGTGGTTGACTACTCCACGTACTAGTCTGGTAAAATAGTGTCATTGGTTTTGGTTTTAATTGACATTGGTTTCATACCTCTTTGGTATGGGTTTATTATTACGTATTATTCTTCGTCGTTAACTTCTTCTTCTTCAGGTTCCTCCTCTACTGGTGGTACCGGTGGAGATGGGTTTTGCCATGTGAAGTATAAGTTCTCGTTTATTGGCGTAATTTTAGTTTGTATAGTTGAAGCTATGCTGGCTTGCATTGCAGGCACATCTAATGATCCTTCTAACCATCCGATAACTACATTTTCAAAAGCCTCTGTATCTGTGTAAGGTATAAAAGGATCTCCAGCCGTGTAAGTATAACTTTGTGTTCCAATTTGTGTTGATGAATAAGTTTTTCCTCCAGATTCTTCAGAACCAGTATATCTCCAATGTACTGTGTATATTACATTGTCTTCACCTTCTGCTTGAATGTGAGCATTCATTGCTGGGATGTCCCATTTGTAAATAATTGCCATAATTTTTTTTTGTAAAGTTAGTGTTTATTTTATTTATTTATTAAGGGGAAAATAATTTTTCCATTATCTTCCAAATATTCCTTGTAAAGTTTTTTTAAGTTTTCTTGGATTTTCAAAGTTACATCTTTTTCATTCCACCATAAATCAAATATTATTAAGTTGTATTTTTGTAAAGTAACATAACTATATGCATCAGCTTCTATAATATTTATGGAATCATCTAAATAATCTACATAATCAATAACTTCTTTGTTTTGTTCTATAACATCTACAACACTACAGTTTTTTATATGTTTTGCATAATTAGGTAGTAAACCCATACCTAACCCTACTATTAATATTTTATCAAAAACAGCATTTTCATATAATTTATTTATTTTTTTACAATCTAAACAATCTCCAAAAAAAATTCTTCCATAATACTCTTTGTTTTCTATCCAATCACCATTAGCAAATGTCATTTTAGAAACACCATCTATTTTAGTAACAACGAAAGTTTCACCGTTATATTCTTTTATTAATTCTTCTTGTATGTTCATGTTAACATTGATTTATTGACGTTATAACTCCAAAAGTATTAACTGTAAAGTAATATTCTACTAAAAGAGCATCGAAAGCCCAGTTTCCAGCTCCTAAAGTTGCCGTACCGCTTGAATTAGTGTATACCGTGGTACCGATTGTAGGTGTGTTAGACGTATACCACCTTGTTGTGTTCATTGTTTGACCACACGCAAATATAGGTTTTGGATATGCTACAGGGGTTGTTTGTTTAGTATAAAGAGTAACGCAAGTAAATGAAGAAGCGACAACACCTGCAGTTCCTGTTATCCTAATTCCACTGTTAGAAGATGTTAAATAATAACCAGCTGTTAATACTGTTGTTTGATTTTGATTTATATAACAAGTATCACCAACCCCTGGTCCAGCTGAAGATCCATTATGATAATACGTTTGATTTATTGTAGAAGAACAAGCATTCGACTCGCTTGTTTGAACAGTAGATGAATTATAAGATGTTATTCCTGACGTGCAATCTTTATCGTACCCATACCAAGCTGAAAATTTGTAAGGAGTAAAAGCGCCATTGTCATCACACGCAACAGTTATATCAGCTTCTACATCTGTTGTATCATATGTTGTATTCCATGTACCTCCTGTTTGAACCGCTAACTCTCTCCAAGGGTATCGCACCGTTCCGCTTACTGTAATATTTGAATTAACACCTAATCCTAATACAAATACTTTAATACCCCTAAATATAGAAGTCGCTGTTAAAACCTGTAAGGCGTCATAATCTGCTTGTGTAAAAGCATCATCTCCTCCGCCTGGGGGAGCGTCAGTAATCATAATAATATATTTAGCCGCAGTTGATCTAAAATCGTTTACAAAATTTGTAGAATTAATAACCAAGCCAAGACCTATGTCCATTGGTTCTGGTGTACCCTGGCCATTTCCTAATTGAATACAAGAGCTTCCTGATACGCCTCCGTTTAAATTATCTACTGCTGTTGTAAATGTGGTTGAATTATTAGTAGTAGATGTAGGGAACATTTCCCAAGCAGTTATTATTTGATATTTTCCTGTGCTACCTTCGTTATTATATTTTTGAGCTGTTGGTAAACCAGTGTATTGAGTACAAGATGAGTAATTTGGTGTAGAAGAATCTTCTTCATCTACAGTAATCATTGATAATCTGTAGTTACTACTTGACTCTGTGTTTATATGTGCTATTACATCAGCTAAACCGTCTTTTACTGTTTCAATTACACCACCCATACTTGCTGTATAATCAATAATAAAACATACATCTAATCCCTGAGAACAAGGTTCAGTAGCGTCATTTACCAAACTACCTGTTGGATTTGGTAAACAATTTCTATTTATTGCGGGATAATTTAATGTTGACCCTTTAGCTTGACCACCATTAACCATATCATATAAAGATACAACACCTACATTCTGGCTACCATTATAATCACCATAGTAAGCTTCTCTTGCTAGTTTTTCTATATACAGTATTCCTGATGTTGGTACAGCCATTACTTAATTTTCTTTTTAAGATCTTCTATTTCTGCTTTTAATTCTTTTATAGCTTCAAGTAGTATTGGTGTTATACCTTGATGCCTCATTGACAACATACCATCTGAATTTTCTCTTACAAGCTCTGGTAATACTTCTTGAACATCTTGAGCTATAAAACCTATATCTTCTTTTATATCTAATATACTATCAGATTTTTTCCAGTCAAACGTAACACCTTGTAGTTTACTAACCTTATCTAATGCTGATTTGATTGGTTTTATATTTTCTTTTAATCTAACATCGGAGGGTGAACCGTAGCCTATAACATCTCCAGCACAAGTTAATTTATCGTGTACGAATCTTGCAGACTCAATCATATTAGTACCATCATAATTTCTTATAGATAAATTATGAGCCGAAAGTGTAAGTCCAACACCAGATTGATCATATACAGATGCCTCTGTACTCGTTGGATTAGCGCCATTGCCACTAAATATAAGTTTAGCACCACCGTTGTTAAGAAGCTTTAATTCTCCACCTGTGGACATTGAAAAATTAGTTGACATAAAATTTAAAACATCAGGATCAGTTCCTTCGTCTAATCTTAACAACTCACGACCACCAGTATATATTCTAAAATCATCAGCCGCACTCCAGCCTAAATATGAGTTTGTATCTCCTAAATGCTCTAAGTATCTTGCTATTTGTAAATCACCATCAGCTTTCAGCCTCATTCTTTCAACCGATCCATCTGATTGAAATACTAAATCCATAGTATTAGCGGCTTTTGCCTCTCCAAATATTTCAAAGTCAGTATTAGCCCCATCTGCCATACATCTAAACAACATACCTATTTGACTGCCCTGCGTAGCGGTATTATTATTATCTAAAAGCAAAGCAATATTTTCTCCACTAGCACTATTTCTTGAAATATGCAAAGGAACTGCTGGGTTTGTTTCTCCGATTCCTACGTTACCTGCATTATTTATAATCATTCTCTGCGTATTAGCAGTAAGAAAATCTATATCACCTGTTGATACATTTCCAGCAACTATAACAACGCTACCACCAGTACTACTAACTTCATTTCCATAAACACCAACTTGACCCCCTCTAGTCGAACTTGCCGTTGCACCACCACATAAATACAATTCTTGATTATCTGCTCCGTCAGCTGTGTTCATAGCTACTGTTCTAAAACCATTAGCGTTTGATTGTAAAAACAAATGACCAAATATTAATTGATTACCAACAACGTGTAGCTTTTTACTAGGATTAGTCGCTCCGATTCCGACGTTGCTATTATTAATTCGCATTATTTCACCACTTGTATTTTCCCAAACAAATGGATTATCATCAGCTGGAGTTACAAATGCAGTTTTTCCACTACCATCTCTTCTTCTTTCTATATAACTTTTTTCGGATGTACCTTCATAAAAAGATAACCTAGCACTTGTGCCTGATTGTACTGTGCCAGCATTACTAATAATCAATCTTGCTGGGCTGCCAGCTAAATCTTCTCTTACCATTAATTTTCCAAGCGGATCAGTCGTTCCGATTCCTACATTTGCACCAGAGCTAGTTCCATAAACAGTTAAACCTGTTAAAAGACTACCAGATGTAGATTTCACTTTAAAATCAATAGAACCACGTAATGCGCTAAGAGTATTAGCATAAGTAACAATTTTACCGTAGTTGGTTGGTGTACCGTTGTAGTCGGCGGGAAATACAATACTTCCTACACCTTGCCCACTAATCATATTATTACCACTTCTACTAATTGTCAAAGAACCTTCTGCATTCTCTGAATTAACATGAAGATCTGTAGCTGGAAGAGTCGTCCCGATTCCGACGTTACCACCGTTTAAATAAGAATCACCATTTGAGTGTAATTTAACTTTAACAGCAGCGTTAAGAGCGTTATAAACTTGTATTCGACCATCAAACCCTGAGCCGGAATTTTCACCTTGAACCAATAGTCCACCACTTTGTGGCGCAACTAATAAGTCATTTGCACTAGTTGTAATATAATTATAACCAGAAACACTTCCGTCACAGAATATTTCAAGATAATCACCGCTGTTGCTGTCGTTGCTTCTTATTTTACCTTCAACGTCTAATGGAACCGCAGGATTAGTTATACCAATCCCGACGTTGCCTAAAGCATCTATTCTAACAGCATCAACTAAAGTTCCTGAAGTAACTGGAGCAGTTTTAAACTGAAATCCACCACGTGATGGATTAGCTGCTTCATAACCATAATCACTTTCTATTTTTACTTGTACAGCTCCACCGTCGTTATATATTCTTCCTCCATTTACGCTATTTCTTATAAATTCAATTCCAGCTTTGTATGGTGAAGTAGAACCAGAATCTACTCTAATCATAGCTGTGCCAGCATTAAATACGTGCAACTTTTCACTTGGACTAGTCGTTCCGATACCAACGTTGCCGTCAAAGTAAGATACGCCACTTGAATCAACTGTCATTATAGGTACACCAGATATATCTGCCACTGCAAATATCTCACCAGATAAATCATCTGTAACTGAGAATAACTGACCTTGTGTTCCTTGTATGTCAAGTTTAGCGCCAGGTGTTGATGTGCCAATACCAACGTTGCCGCCTGAAGTGATACGCATTTTTTCAGAACTGTTAGTTGAAAAAGCTAAGTCATCTGTATTTGGTGTAGATATATATTTTGCACCTGCTCCATTACCCTTTAATGTTAAACCTGAAAATCTATCTAATTCAGCGTAATTTACATTTCCAGAATCTCTTGAAGTTATAGTACCATCTCTCACATCTAACTTTTGTCCAGGCGTAGTCGTTCCGATTCCTACGTCGCCTGACCCTTTAACAATTACTCTCTGACTGCCTCCAGCGTAAAACTCTATGTCTCCTTCATTAGCGGTTTCACCATAAGATTTTAACCACAAGTTACTAGTACTCCCTACTCCAATACGTCCATCATAAGATGTACCATCGTTGTAAAATATAATTTTATCACCATTGGAAGCAGTGTTAAATGCTGCTGGGTTACCGTAGTAAGAACTTCCTGTTCCAGAGAATATTTGCTTACCCAAAATGTCTAATTTTTCATCTGGATTAGTTGCCCCGATCCCGACGTTGCCGCTAAAATAGTGTTTATCACCTTCACACCATATACCGTAAGCCGTAGGTCCCTTATCTCCTTGGTAATCACCTTTAAATAAATATTGAGTGCCAAAATTAGGGACTGAGCCTTCGTTGTTGTCTATAATAGATGATATACCTATCATAGTACCATAATTCAAAGCTGTACTTTTATCTATTAGTATTTCTCCTTCTACACCTTTAGTCACCCCAACATCCTCAGTTCTATTATCTCCAATACTTACTAGACCGTAAGCACCAAGAGCATTATCAACATCACCTTTATCTTGTATTGAACTAATCCCATAAGTACCTACCATATTACTAACACCACCAGCTGTATCGCTAGCATCGTGAATAGCATAACCATAAACACCTA
>WLWG01000178.1_pt1 | contig 64722 bp, 71 predicted proteins | sample 6712871 | NCBI WGS metagenome assembly WLWG01 (sample SAMN12718693, study PRJNA515312) | sponge metagenome | isolation source: marine sponge | host: Mycale hentscheli | place: New Zealand: South Island, Marlborough, Capsize Point | collected 2003-05-01 | reverse complement strand
GACAAATTATTTGATGACACCTATATGGTGTTGACTGGAAAGAAAACTCAAATAGAAATATTAGAAGAGCAGCATAGCTTGTATCTATTGTTTGACCCAGAAGACGATGACATTGATATTAATAAGTGCTGCGATGAATTAATAGAGTACTTTATAATAACCGAAGAGTATGAAAGGTGTGCGGAGTTAACCTACCTTAAAAATTCTTAGAGTAGTTTTCTTTCTCAGCCTCCAGCTTGTAGTATATGAAGGCTTGAAATCCGTTGAGGTGTGAGTCAGTAGGAAAGAAATACTTCCAACCCTTTGACATACCTCTATTGATGTAGTAGCAAAATGCTACACCTATCTTACCAGTACTCTTTCTAAAGTTTATTACTGCCGTGTTATCTGATGTTGGTATAACGCTCTCTACTGCAAAGGACTCCTTGTTTGAGTTGCCCTCTCTGTCTGTTCGTGAATATCTTTCAGCTATTTTTTCTGCGAAAGATTTAAGCTCAATTGCGATTGGTTTTTGCATTCTTTTTTTTGTTGTTGATTAATTTTTCTTCTCTCGTGTGTCACTACCCTGTGGCAGTTGGAACATCTGACCTCACATTTTTCTATCTCTCTTTGTATAGCTGCCAGTGAGTAAGCACTTCCTATCATATCAGACACTGCCATGACCTTGTCTCCCTTAACATGATCAAAGTCTAATACTAAAGGGTTGTTCTCTCCACAGTCAACGCATTCTGACTTGGACTTGATTTCATTAACATACCTTTTATTCTTATCTCTCTGTTTTTCATTTCGCAAAAAAGACCTTTCTTTTATCTTCTGCTTGTTCTTCTCGTAGTGTCGTTTAGATGCAGCAGCTTGGGCTATCTTGCTTTTGTATGCCATTGGTTTAGGATGGCCAGATTACTACCAGCTCTTCAGATTTCATCGCTAAGAGATTGTATTAGTTCTTGAAGTATATTGACTACCTCTTTTGATTTCTCTATCGCCTTCTCATTGTCTCTCTCCATAAGGTCTTCATAGAGTTCGTCAGCAAGGTCGTGCACGGAATTAGATACATAGTTTATGTGATTGATTGAATCTATATCTTCCTCCCAAACTCGTGCCATTACTTATCCATTGCTTGTAATAAAGATTCTCCGAGAGTTGGATTGACCATCTTGATAGCTTTATATATTATTCGTGATTTTTTTTTGACCTCAGAAACATCTCCTTTGGTAGAGTCCGATCCAAGATTTGCATACATAATGCAATCCATATGAAGAAAGGTATCAATCTTTTTCTTTTCTGACCAAGAAGTATAACCTTGTATCTTCTCTATGTCTTCGAATTTATATTTACAGTCTCCCATTATTGTACATTAAATGCGTAAACAGATTCTCCTTTCTTTGCGATGAGCGAATCATCAGTTGATAAGAAGTTTTCGTAAAGAGCCTTGAAAGTTTTCAACTCTTCTTGAACTTCTGTTAATCGCAAATTTAACAAATTATTATCATCTTGCAAATCTTTTATGATATTTTTTAATTTGATGGGGTCAAACTCTACATACTCCTCTGAGTTTTCAAGCCATATACTGAGGACTTCACCGTATTGCTCAGCCATTACGCTATCAAATTTTAGCATATAAGGAAACTCTTTGAGTCCATGCATAACTGTTGCGTGATTTTTACCGAACTGATCTCCTATAAACTTTAGACTGAAAAACATTTCGTCCCTCATTATCTTATAGCACATTGCTCTTGCTTGAATTATTTCCCTCTTTCTGCTGGTGTCGAATATATCCACACCTGTAACGCTACTAACTATGTTCTTTAACGCTACTACTTTTTGTTGATTCATCATTTGGTTTAATATATAAATTTAAGTTAATTAAGTCTAAGAACTCATCCATCTCGATGAGTTTAATATCTGATAGTATTAAGAAGTCTGCCTCTTCAAGCTGCACAACTTCAAGTGCAAAAGGAACTGGCTCATCTTCATATACTATAACCCCACCCAATATGTGTGATGTTATTAAGTCTTTGGGTGCTGGTATAACACACTTCTCTATGTGTCTTGCAATCTCCATAGCTAAAGGAAGGTTAATCTCCGTGAAGCTATCCATAAAATCATCGGTTACATCATAACCTTTAGCCTCTATATACTTCTGTCTTGACTCCATGTTCATCTAATTCTTTTAGTCTATACTCTTGTAGGGGAGATAGCTTACCCTTTGGTCTTTTTACTTCTGAGAATATGACACCACAATCAGGAGGAATAGCAATCAAATCAGGTATACCATTCTTATTAGTCTTGATTAGCTTAAGAACATAGTATCCATCCTTCTCCAACTGCTTTATCCTCTTGGATTGTATTTGTTGTTCGGTCATCGTTTTATTTTCAAGGTTCCAACGCTACCGCCTTCTCCTTGTTCCTCTTTTAAATTGTCATAAATGCCTTGAACTATCTCGCATAGTTCACTGCCTTCCTCATCTTGTAGTATGTCTTGGTAGGCACCGCTCTGATACCACTCGCTAACTATACTTAAAACTTCTTGTTCTGTTAAATTTAATCTTGCTATTATATTTTCTTCCATAATTATTGTTACTTACAAAGTTAATAAATCTCTCTTGAAATGTCTTAGTGTGTAATCTTTCTTCTTAATGACAGCTTTGTATATGTCACTTTCAATACCGCCTTTACTGAATATCCAGTACACATCATTCTTTAGTCTGTCTTTGGTGGTCATCCTATCTCTTGACTGCCAGTAACTTGTAGCGCTGAAGTCTATGTTGTAGTAAACTAAAGCATCAGCCTCACGCAAGGATATTCCTTCACGGCCACTAACAATCTGAAGAGCAATGTTCTTATCAGTAGAGTTAAAGCATTCTAAGTCAGTGCATATGTCATCACCAAACACCTCTTTCAAAGCGTTGAGTTCTTCCTTGAACTTATAGAATATTCCTATCTTCTTACCTTTGAACTTTTCTTTGATGTACCAAGCCTTACTGGTATCAAGCACCATTGAGTTACCACTCTCAAACTTTATAGTGCCACTGCACAGCTGATGAACCTTAGTCATTAGCTTTACAGAAGTGTCAGCAAGTATAACCTCATCATTACCCTCTACAACTAAATCCTTTTTAAGGACCTTAATTATCTCATAGGTCTCTTTCTCCATATCAACCTCTAAGATTGTCTCTGTAGTCTTAGTAACGAATCCAGCGTCCTTTTGACTATAGCTTATGGTGTATGGTTTCATCACATCGAGTATCTTTTCTGATCCACGAGAGTAGTCATTAACATACATACCTCCAACCTTTATCTTAGTAACACTCACATACTGATGAGCAAACTGATAGAAGTTCTTAAACTTTCTAAAAGGATTGTTAGGTATGCAATACACTTGGTGATACATTTGTGAGTAGGCTTCAGGCGTAGGTGTTCCGCTAAGCAAAATGATATAAGGGTTAGAATGAAAAACAAAATCCTTAAACTTTTTCGCACGACCACTTGGCTTAGGGAAAGCACCCATACCGTGAGCCTCATCTGCTATAATTATATCCCATCCCTTCTTGTCAAGCTTGTGCATTGACTCGTAGTTAATTACAGTTAATTTAAAGTTTGGGTTAAGCAGATTGTAATCTGATTCAATACTTGATATGGCTTTCTTCTTAGTAATAAATAAAACCTTCTTAGGTTTTAGCTCTGAGCATATCCCTAAACTCGTTAGGGTTTTACCAGTCCTTACCTCCATAGCTAAGTACAAGAACCTATGCGTACGGATAATTTCCGTACCTCTTGCTATGATATCCTTTTGATAATCTCTAAACTCTATCATAACTCTATTGATGTTTGCTTGTTATAGTGAGACTTGTTGACAAACTTAATCCATTTACCAACAGAATCTCTACCACTTACTGGTGTACATTGGTATTTGTATTTACTATACTCCACTAAACATTTGAAAAAGTATTGTCTTGACCAAGTAAACTTTGATCTTGGAGCATAGTCTGGATACTCTTCTGTAAAATCAAAGTATAGTTTATTGACATGAAGCACATCGTTATGTCTTAGTAGTTCGTTTGTATTTCCAAACACACCACACCATTCTGCAAAGTCATTAGAGGTGCTACTCATAAATGATTTCAGCGCTTGGTTAACAAGGTTAGCCTTGAGCAATCCACTATCTAAATAAAGTTGAAGGCAAGAAATCATAAAGTTATCAAACTGACACCACTCATTCTCATCCCACTCTCCAAAGAAATGTTTTCCAAACTCTACCAATGGTGTAAACTCCTTGGTGTAGTGCTGAGATAATTCTAATTCCCACTTTCTTCTTACAAATGAATTACCACTTCCCTTGATTGCGTAGTTCGTAGTGATAGCAATCTTAGGTGATTTACTAAATGGTATCTTGATGGCATCCTTATTCTTCTTCTCAAGAGTCAACCCCTCTGTAACAACAGAGAACAATCTCTCAAAGTCAAAGTGTTTCTTTACATCATCAAAGCATAGCAACTGAGTATCGGCTGATACCAACTGATAAGCAAACGATTTCTCAAAGTTAAATGCTTTACCATCAATGACAACTAACTTCTTCATCTGAGATAACCCCTTCATAAACAAGCCCTTACCAGTTCCACCTTCAGGATCTCCAGTCTCTGATATTACCTCATCGTTTAGTATTACTGCTGGGCAGTACGATAGATTCTTGTATGCGTGTAACATATATCCCATAGTAGAAAACATAGACCTTATTCTTTTTTCTTGGTTCCCTGCTATGTTCTCAACAAATGTTTTAAAGTCGCAATCAATTACATCGCATATAGTAAATGTTCTGTCTATTACATGGTCCTTCCAAACATATCCACCAAGATCAATGTAGTCTATAGGAAGTATAGAGTCTTTAGTAACCTTAACGGCACAATTCTTGTAGTATAGATAGGCAGTGCTCTGAGAGTCTTCAATAAAGTAAACATCAATAGATGCCAGTAGTGTAAGAAACTCCTCTCTGAAATATCTTGTGTGCTCAGCAAAGTAATTATAAATGCTTGTATCCTCCTCTTGCAATAGGTATTCCAATATAAAATCCTTTATCTCCTTCTCTGAGGTGTGGTCAATAAGATTATTTGTAACCTTTACGAAGACATAGTTCTTGCTTCCTTGTGGATTAAACTTGTAGAAACCATTGTCCTCTAAGAACTGCTTAAATAATATGTGAACTATTTTGATGACTCCTTTGTCACTCTTAGTCCAAAACTTATAGTTGGACTGCTCTTCTTCAAGTCTATCAAGAACATAATCAACATTGTCCACATCTATGTTTGTTTCTTCAAGCTGAATCTTTATCTCTTTCTTAGATAAACCCCTACGAATCTTTTGCTTTACTTGGTTTACCTTCTCCTCATCCTCGTAATACTTAGTGCCAAAGTTTTGCTTCTGTGAGTAAGCAGACTCGATAGTTCTTTTTATCTCACTATCTGGAAAGTCTTCGCTTGAATAATTAGACATCACATACTCTGCAAGAGTTTGGTTTACACCAAAGTCATTGAAGGCGGCTGCCAATATGTATACATTTTGATTTCTTTCACCAGTCTTTAAACCGTACTTTTTCTCCCACCACTTCACAAGTATATCTATTATCTTGTTCTCATCTGTGATTGGAATAGTTGGTATGTCTCTATGCTTGACAACTTCTACATAATCTTTTTCGCTTAAAGTGTCCCAAGTATTTGACAACTCGTTGATGTGAATCAGAGGGTCGTAAGACTCATAGCAAACTCTTGAAATGTTTTTTGATGTAGTATCAAAGTACTCGCTATCAAAGTAAGATTCAAGTGAATTAAAATAATTCTTGTGATTATCTTTATCTGTAGGTATCTTAACCAATGCCTTCAGCCCCTTGCCACTTGGAGAAATAAACACTGAGTAAATGTACTTGTCTTTTGATAGCCTTTCCTTCTCCTCCAATAGATCCTTCTTAGTCTTGTATCCATCAAAGTCCAAGCATATAAAACCACTATGCTCATTAATGTGATTGTCACTACGCTTTGAGAACTTACCACTAAAACATATTGCTGGTAGTGATTGCTTGAGTGTATTTCTTTTTAATTTATCCTTCTCCTCTCTTATCTGCTTTACTAAGTCTTTAGAGGAACCTTGCTTTATCCTATCAAGAACCACATCTATACTTCTGAAGAAAGGCTGAGATGTATCCTTAATATCCTTGAATATTGTAATTTCCATTTTGTTGATGTTGATTTAATGTTAATTTAATTTTACCTAACTATCTCTATATTAGTTATTTATATTTTTTTATGTTAAAATGTTAAAAATAAAATAAATATATAATAAGAGAGTACTGTTAGTATAAAAAATATATATATAAATATATAGTGGAGGTTTCTTTTTGTCATATTAACAGACATAAAAGAAAAGAAAAGGGACACGAAGCCCCTCTTCATTATCTTCAACCATTTAGAAAGGTAGGTCTGCATCTTCTTGAGCTGCTGCCGTTTCTTTCTTTGGTTCAGGTTTCCAAGTGTCCACTGCGACATAGTGAGTTTTCCCATACTCATCAGCCTCACGCTTTTCTTGTACCAGTAGCTTGATATACTTCTTTCCATTGTACTCGAAGATATGTTCGCTTGGTAAATCAGTTAAGCATAAGCTAACTGCCACTTGTTGTCCATCAAACTTGGACTTCCCATTTCCGACATAAATTTTGTCTGCCATAATTATTTATTTAATAAGATTTGTTCCAACTTTTCTGTCAATGCCTCATAGCAATCTAATGCATCGGCTCGTGTAGTAAGGTCGGTTGGAACTTTCAACCATACTGCACTTTCTTCTTTTCTCTTAAAGAGTTTCTCTATGAATGTAATCATCTATACTATCTATTGCGTTCTCAATAAAGAACTGATTATAAACTTCTACTGCCCTTTCTACCTTATCCTTTCCGTTGTTTAAGAATTGATCAGAAGGATAGTACACGCCTAATTGTAGGGTGGTCTTATCAACCACATAAAACACTAATGGTTTATCAAACAACTGCTGATAGATATAAGCTTGGCTATCGTAGTTATATTTTCTTGCTGAATACTTGAACTCTTTGATGTTAGATGTTGTCTTAAGGTCTATTAAAATGTCCTCTGCGACTATATCTGCCTTACCCTTCCATTGAACTCCCATAATCTCTTGGACTGCTGGAACTTCATATTGATTAGAGTCATCGTATATGGCATCATAAAATTCAAGATTGTTTTTCATAGATGCTATTGCCTTATCGATAGCCACCTTTTCTTTACTAAGCATCATCATCGGTAGCTTGTAGCTATCGACAACTTCTTTGTATTTCTTGGTGTTTCTACTTGCTACATCAACACAATTAAACTCATCTGAGTGTACCTTGTGAGGTTCGAGTATAGCAGTGTGGAAATACCTACCAAGTAACATTGGCTTGGTCATCTCCTTTTGCTTTCTAAAATTCTTAGGATCATTAAGTAGTGTAATGATGTCAGAGTTAGATAGCCACTGCTTACCGAAATCTCCATAGTAGTTAGAATCACTCTCTAACTTTTTTAATACATCTTCCATTATATATGTTTAGAAAGTTCTTTCTTAACATTTGCTTTGATCTTGTACTTTACCTCAAGATTCTTAACAATCTTTGGTAAGCCAAGTTCTTTGTTATCTACAATGTACTTAATAACTTTATCCCAGTTATCATCTCCAATGTTTAACTCCATACTTGTAATAACCTTTGGCTTTGCTTTAGTTGGAGTAGTTGGCTGAGATATTGTCTTATTCAAATCCTCGCCTATCCATAATGACAATCCTAATCCGTGCATAGCTATAGCTTTAGCAGTAGACCTTTGAATAGCAGTATTTACATCCATAGAACTAACCTTATCAATCTTAATTGAGTTGTTACGAAAGTCCATAATCGGTAGGTAATCAATGTGTTCTAATCCATCAATAACAATACCCACCTTTACATATGCTGAATTACCATCTGTAAAGTAATTCAATCCAGTATGCTCACTTTCGTACACAATACGCTGAGCAGAAGGATGTTGTTCCTTAATTAAACTCCAAGCACTTGCCCAAGACAAGTAGCTAAACTTTCCTTTCTTCTCTACAAGATTTTTAATATCTATTGCAGATAACTTTTTGAAATTGTTTTTTTCCATCTTAATTTAATTTATTTAATTGTTGTTGTCTATTTGAATACTTATTTAAAATTTTCTCCCTCTGAACTTTAAGTCCTTTGATAAACTTATCATTTTTCCTTGAGTTCATCTCTTGTTGTATCCTTACCTCTATCATACTTAGCTTACGCTTGTATGTTTGCATTGAGAATAAAAGAACACCCTTCTTCCAGCCGTGCTGATTAAATATTTTCATCTCGTGATCCTCAATACTTGAAAAGTAATCTCCACCCTTATGGCAGTTTATAAGTTCTATCTTATTTGGAAACTTTCTAATCATCACACCTAATTTTATAAGTGTTTCTTTGTTATCAGAATAAGTTTTAATAGTAGACCTATCAGTTACTGCCTCTTGGTATATTTCTTCTATGCTATACATCACTGATTTCTTTGACCAAGTCCTTAAAATCAGCATCACTATCTATAAGTTGCTTTGCTTTCTTGTATCCGTGAATGATTGTAGAGTGTGTGACAGAGTGTCCATTGTCCTCCATAAATCTTTGAATATAAGATATTCTGATTGGTCTTTCCATGCAGAGATAGTAAAGCATTTGTCGTGCATCTACACAATCTCTTCTTCGTGTTTTATCGAACATTTGGTCGAGGGATAGATGAAATTGCTCTGCTATTGCTTGAGCATATCTATTGAATACTTCCTTCTTCATTTGATTTGATTTGATTAGTCGGCTAATGTACAATTTTAATATAACTTTAGCAAGACTTGTTTATACTTTTTTATTTTCTTCCTTTCTGCATTGCACCCTATATAGTATGAGGTAGCCAATTAGATCTAACATTGTATCCTCAGTTTTATCGTTGAGTCCCATTGTCTTGATTCTACTTAACTTATCATCTATTCGTGCAAGAATACCTTCCTTCGCTGAAAGCTTTGAAAATATTTTTGGAGGATCATTGGCAGTATCTCCATACGCTTTGTTCTTTTCAAGTAGCAACATTACTACCTCTCTTGCTACTTCCTTAATTAGTTCATCAGTTTTCTTCATCTTACTTTAAATATTCGTTAATTCTACTTATACTTAGTTCCATCATCGTTGCGATACCCTCTTTAGAGTACCCCAACGAATGCAGAAATCTTGCTAAGTTTTCTTTAATTTTGGTTTCATCCTTCACAACATTTGTGTAGGTGTTGTTACTACTATTTCTGTTCATCTTGATTTTTCTTAAAATTATCTACTCGCTTTTCAAATTCTTTCTGTCTTACTTGTACTCTATAGTCAAAGTAAAGATATAAAGAAGTGTACGCAATACCAAGTATGCATAGTATTAATGTAATAGCATCTGATATACTCATAACTTATCTATTAATTGTTGTAGTTTTTGTATTAATCGTTTGTTGGGGAACGGCTTGAGTTTCTCCATTAATACTTTACGCCATAATATAATTTTTCTTATACTCCTTTTCATAAATAGCAGTTTTTAAGAACATATTCCTTAGCTTCTTTTAAAGTTTTTCCAGCAAAATCCATAGACCAATCTATGTACCATCCGATACCATCTTCAAAGTTTGGGTGTTCTTCTGCAAGTTTGGTTAATGTTGTTGGGTATCTTCCTCCACAATCTATTTCTTCTTCTCCATTCCAAGTTGGTACATCGTAGGTCTTTACATTGATGAAATCTCCTCCTTCAATATCAAATTCAGCCCCCCATCCTTGTTCCTCCTCGAAAGTCCAAAACATATCAGGAAAGTCTTGAGCCATTTGCTTGATGATTAGTTCATCCATTGGAGACCAAGCAGTAGTGAAACGAAGTTGGTCATCATCAATCTCAAGTTCATAGCACCCCCACTTAGTACCCCAATTAGAATTACACCAATCGTACCAATTGTCGTGTCCGTACTTGTGTTTAAGTTCGGCAGACTTTGATTCTGTAATAGTACAATTCTCTGTGTCTCCAATTCTTTGTGGAGATGTAGTTCCCTTAAGTTCTTTAGGCATTGGCTTGTAGTATCTACAGATACCACCCACTTTTTCAATAGCATCTAAAATTTCTTGTCTTTCTTTGGTAATATCACTACCAATAGAAATGTTGTGATAACAATGATTAGGCATAGTTATTTGGTTTTAGTTAATTCATTGACTCTCTTCTCCAAGTATTCCATATACTCAAACATAGCTTCAAGGTAGTACCTATCATCTGATTTAAGTTCTTCCATACGGAAACCTAAAAAATAATCTAACCCATCTTCGACTCTGTCGAGTAGGTCTTTCTTCACTTTAATTCTGTTTGACATAATAATTTAATTTAATTGATTAATAGTGGGATGGAGGGTTGCGAAGCCCTCTAAAGTACGCATTACCATCCCCTCGTTACAAACAAGTATAAAAAGGAGAGCCGTGTTCTGCAGTATCACCCTCAGCCCGAGTGAGTCTTTTGCTGACTGACTATTTACGACTCTCACTTGTTTTCATATCTTGTGCAAATATATAGTATAATTAGTTCATATCCTAATTATTCTTTGACATAATGGGAAATGTAGCTTTAGTTGTAACTGACAGAGGGTGCTACCCTCTCACTCTATGTTGTGTACAAACTTATTGTACCAGAATCGTACCATTCAGAGTACCATCCTCTCTTTTGAAGTTCTTTCTCCCACTTGTTGAGTACCCCAAACTCTCTATTCACATAATCTTCAGAGTAGTAATCGTAGATCACCTCACCCTTGTACTCATCCATAGATTCACCACACAAGTGTATTCCTCCTTCAGAGCCATTGAAATCTTCAGATGTTCCAACGAATATTCTGTTGTTGTTCTCTTGAGTCAATACCTCAAGTATCCATTGCATCATCTCATCTCTTTTTAAATGCTTCATTGTAATATAGTTTTGATTTGTAACTGACAAAATAATTTAGTAATAAAGAGGGATGGTTTCCCCACCCCTCTTATTTGTTAGAATATCTCTAACTTTGAAAGCAATTCTTTAGTGTGTTTACTAACTAATTTTTCCTTGAAGTTCATTTGAAGTTCTCTGTGTAACTTATGCTTAAGACCACTCCATTGAACAGACATTTGTAAACTTCTTCGTTTATCATCATCGTGTCCAGCAGTATCACACCATTCATTGTAATCTGAAATGTAATCGTAAAACATTCCCCTACCATTACACTCTTCTTGGATGTCTTTGATAATTTTTACTATCTCTTCTGCTTTCGCTTTTAAATAGTCATCAGACTTTTTTTCAAGTTGCTTTTGAATTTCATTTGTAGTTTTCATAATAATAAATTTGATTTGTAACTGACAGAGGAAATTAATCCTCCCATTCTGTGTAGTAGTAGAAGTCGCATTGATAGTAATCTTGCAATAGATAGTCATCTGTCAATCTACCCTCTGCAACATCCTTGTCGTATTGTGGGTTGCCCTTCTTCTCTATCTTTCGGATATAATTTATCAAATCCTTCTCGTACTTGATGTACATTTCTCCATCTCGAATACAAAAACCTTCGGTCATTGTTTCTTTGGTAATATCACATACTCTCATTTTAATATAGTATTAGTTTGTAACTGACACTACACAATCTACTTGTGTAGTATTGATTATTTAGTACGCTGATAGTGGTAGGTTTATATCTGCATACTTCAAATCTATTCCCATTTTCATACAGAAATAACATTTCAATTCAAAAGCAATTTCTATCAAGTCACTCTTGTCTCTCCAAGTTACGATAGTGCAGTCGTTCTCAATTCTGCCAAGCATCCCTCCACCAAGATAGTTTTGGTATGCAGTCATCTTTTCACCCTCGTATCCGAAGTAAGTCAAGTCGATTTCAACACCTCCACCTCTTGAAGATAGTTGCTCTCTTAATACATTGTCTTTAATCATAATCGTAGTTTTAATTGTTTGTAACTGACAGAGGGTTGCCCCTCTCAATCTAAAAAGGTAATAAAGTGTTAGTAAATTCAGTTCCGTTGATTCTCATATCAATCAATCGTTTTAAAGGTATTGTTCGGTAGCCTTTTACTTTGGTATCCCATACAATAGCATTCTTTCTTGCTCTTGCATCATACTTTAGTTCGCCACCTTGTAAACCTTTGGTTACTCCCGTACGACACACCATCTTTCGAGTCGTGCCATCTTTCTTAACAAATGTAACGGAGAAGAATCTGCCGTTGCTATTATCAATTTCTGATTGTAACCTTTCGCACCACACATCTTGTGGTATCATAACTTTGTTCATAGTAGTATATTTAAAATTTGTAACTGACCCCTCATAAGAGGGTAAATGCATTACACATTTGTTGGTTGAAGAATGTACTCACAAGCTATTTCGTGGTACTCGATAGTACCCTCGAAAGTTCTGATTCTGTTCTTGTCTACTGAAATGTATCCATTATCTTCAGAATCATCTCCTTGCCAATACATAATCCCTTCAGCATAGATAGGAGAATCCTTACTACACTCGATTAGAAACTTGAGAAAGTGTTTTATCCATCCGATACCTTCGTATGTCTTCTCGGTTTCATCCCAAGAAAACAAACCTTTGTTGTCGTGGTTGCTGATTTCAAAATTACACCATATCGAAGGAAATTCTCTTCTATGGTCATCATAGCCATATTGACTATCGTGCCTTTCTCGAGTCATTTCATTCCAAGTATCTAATTCAATTTCTGTGAATGGTCTACTTGTTGCAAGTACTCCATTCCATTCGGTATTATAACCCATAATCGTAGTTTTAATTGTTTGTAACTGACACCAATCATAAGATTGGCTCATTAAAGTCTTCTCCATAGTATTCAGATGTGCAGAATTTACTGCAAAACCTTCCACTTTTTTCGCTTGGCATATCCTCCTCACACCACTTGCATTGCTTGGTATCATTATCATCCCTTGCATCATCGCTTGGTCTGTCGTAAAGTGAGTCAATAAAACTTGCGAATCCTTGTAAATCATTCTCATTCATAGTAGTAAATTTAATTGTTTGTAACTAACACTCTCTATCTATAGAGAGTTATAAAGTAATTTGATATGCTCTAACTCTTCTTCAAGAGATATGGCATCATCTTCTGTTACTCGTTCTCCAAGTAACCATCCGTTCATATCTAATGCCCAAAGGACATCGCCAAGTGTATTCTCTAATTTATGCATCTCCTTATCAAGAAATTCCTTTCTCTTGGATGCAGATTTTAACTTGGATAAAGTATCTGTGTAATAATCATTCATAGTAGTATAATTTTAGTTTGTAACTAACAAGAGTCTATTTAGACTCTTCACTTTCAATGATAAACTTTTCCATAAAGTAACAGAATGTTCCATAGATTGAAAGAATAATAATAATTTCAAGGATGTAAAGTAGCATAGCTTAAAGATTTGTTAAGTTAAACGATTCAATTAATAATCTGCGATTCTCTTCCTCGATTAGCATCTCTGCGTGATATATGCTATCAACATTAGAGAAAGTGATGTGTTTTTGTTCGCCAATGAAAGTATGCATTGTACCTTCATTATCAATAAAATAACTTGTAATCATTGTAGTAATTTTTGGTTTGTAACTAACACTACCGATGTCTCTCGACATTGGTAATTCGTTATGATGGTTATAATGAGTTTCGTTTTAGCACCACAGAACCATATCCCTTTCTCCATACTTTAATTCTATGATTCATATACTCTAAGTTTGAATTTTCAAACCATTCAAAATCATTACTTTCTGAAGCAAAATGATGCTCACTATAATTATTGTAAGGAGGCAAGGTATTATCCTTTAATTGCTCCCATTCTGATAGTTTGATTTGGAACATCTCTTCCATATCATCAAACCATATTTTTACCATCTCATCTTTCTTTGTCATTGTAGTATATTTAAAATTGTTTGTAACTGACTACCGATGTTTCACAACATTGGTAAATGCTCTCTCATTCTAACAATAAATTCCACTTGGCATATTATCCCAATCGGGTTTTTGATTCTTTTTATCTCTCTCAAAACATACCTTAACATACTTCCAACAAGCAGTTAGGTTAGGTAAAGCATTATCCCAATCATCGTTAATTTCTGCTTCATCCATTTCTTGAACTGCTCCAAGAACTTGGTAGTACATTGTATCGTTATAATCTCCTCCCGATTGATTGTGAAATGCATCAGAAATTTTCTCGTATAACTTTATACATTCTTCTCTTGAATTACTCATAATTGTAGTTTTTTAAATTTGGTTTGTAACTGACTACCGATGTCTCTCGACATTGGCATTTTTTAATTCATTCTTTGAGTTCTTCTTCTCCAAGTATTCTCTATGAGAATGTTATCAGAGTATCTCTGCATAACCTCATTCCAATTGATAACATCAATATCATTACCTTCAAATTCATCCTCTTCTAATAATTCCAAGAATGTTTTTAAGGGATTATCTACAAATTGTTGGTTATCTAATACCAAGCATAATCTGTAGGTTTGAATGTTTGTGTATCCATTAACCTTTTCCCAATCGTTATTATTCATAATCGTAGTTTTAAAATTGTTTGTAACTGACTACCGATGTCTCTCGACATTGGTATTTTTGGTTTACCTTGTTCTGAATAATAATCTCTCTTGTCTTTTTGAGTAAGTATTATCAATGTAGTTAGCTATCTTTCTTTTTTTAGCTTGTGACAATATCCTTTTGAATTGTACTTCTTTTTCTCCATTGTAATCATAAGCTTTTCTCCTTAAATTGTGTACTAATTTTTCGTAATTCATTGTAGTATAATTTGGTTTGTAACTAACACCCTCTCTCGAGGGTAATCTTAATACAATTCAGATTTCTCAATCTGTGCTTGTTCTCTCTTGGGTAATTCACTCATATAATCCAAGTATTTGTCGAATGCATTCTCACATTTTCTGTTGATTGATTTCCATTCTTTAGACTCATACTCTTCGCATTCTAAATTATCAGAGATGAAATCTCTCTGAGTATTAAATTCATTGTACTTGATTAACCAATTTACTGCTTTGTTTACCATAGATTGATTCTTCTTTGTAATGCTTGTAATCTTCATAATATCGTAGTTTAAAATTGTTTGTAACTAACACAGATACATTCTCAAGTGTATCTGTAATTTGTGTTTCGACTATTTAAAGTAGATGCTTGAGCATCCTCCATCGTTTATACTCGATGGCATCATCAGAGTTACCTAAACTGCTTAAGGCAGTTAATCTGTACTACATTTCCCATTGATTGCTCTGTTCTGATGTGCTTCTATCTGATTAGATTGCTCTGTATCTTTCTATGCTCTATCGCCCACCAAACTAAGAGATTTCACATCTGTATTATTGTCTGCTACGATAGTAGATAAGATAGCCATTAGGCATCACCATAATTGTCAATCTGTCAAAGAACATATCCCTCACTCGTTCGTTTAGGATTTATGCAAATATAGTTCATATTTTGTTCATACACAAATAAGTACAAGAAAAGTTTATCTCACAGTGAAATTCAATGTTAAGTCATTGTAAATCAACAAGTTACAATTCAGTTTTGGGTATAAAATGTATGGAATGTAAGCAATGGATGGGGTGTTAAAGGGACTCTCTTCCCTTCTAAATCGTCAGATTTTGTCTTACCTTCCCTCAAAACCTTCTGTTTTCTTCTGTATCTGTGGGTAGATTGTGTATGCAGTGAGCATTGAATCGTACAACAGCTAACATAACAGATGCGCTACAGCATAGCATTAGTTACTAAAGGTAACCGAGTCATTACTGCCTATGCAAAAAGCTAAAAAAGTCAGACAAAAATTTTTAAACGGCAATCCCCCCCTTCAAAAAAAAATCGTTTTCGGTATGGGGGTGTGTCGTGTGTGTGCTATAATAACCCTCAACCCCTATGTATCTGAATATTTTTATTATCTTTGTTAAATGAGAAAGATAAAAGATATGAGCGGTTTAACCATAGAGGGCGGACGCTTGATAAACGAAAGACCAGACGGTATGACTGGTATCCAGATGATGGCTAATGTAAAGAACGCCAGAAAGAGAATGGAAAAGATAGACATGATTGCTCAGGGTAACGAGATGGCTCGAAACCAAAGAGACATGTTTAAGAAATAATGTAACAATTTTCCCGATTGTTCTGTTTTGATTGTTGATTGAAATTAGAGGATTCTTTATGAGTCCTCTTTTTTTTTCTTTACTATGTTAATTTTTTAACATTTGATGTTATAAAAAAATAATATTAACATCTTCTAACTTACTGATTATTAATACTTTATATTCTTTTATGTTAAAATGTTAAAAATATATATAAAAAAATAGAAGAGGGAGTATAGTATATAGTAGTAATATATATATATATAATAGAGACCAAGTAGTTTGTCATATTAACAGAGCTTGTAGTTTGAATATATTTATTATATTTGCCAAGAACAATTAAATTAAATTACAATGGAAACACAAGGAGGATACATTCCCAAAGACCTATCGTTCGATGATGAGGCAAGAGCTAAGTTAATTAGCGGAATCAAAAAAATTTCTAAAGCAGTTAAGAGTACACTGGGCCCAAGGGGTAACACAGTTATAGTTGAGTCACCTGAACATGTAGGGGGTATGACAATTACTAAGGACGGTGTGACGGTTGCACGATCTATATACCTGATGGATTCAATTGAGAACCTTGCGGTTCGTATGATGAAGCAGGCTTCTGAGGAAACAGCTATGCATGCTGGTGATGGAACGACTACAGCTATTGTGCTTACTGAAGCTTTGGTGGAGGCTGGTATGAAATGGATTAAGCCAAGACACAATACCGCTGAGGTGTTGAAGCATATCAATGAGCTGGCTGTATTAGTTGTTGAGCATCTTAAGAAAGGCTCTAAGCGATTAAACAAGTCAAGGCTACTTGATGTTGCTACCATCTCTGCTAACAACGACAGAGAGATTGGGAAGATTATAGCTGACGCTTACAACAAGGTTGGTCGTGATGGTATAGTTACAGTTGAGCGTTCTCAAAGCGAGAAGACATATGCTGAGGTAACCCATGGTATCAAGATAGACAGAGGCTACTCCTCTAACTTATTTATCAATAACCATAAGAAGGATGAGTGTGTGATGGACAATGTTAAGGTCCTGGTCTGCGACCAAGACATTAATAACATTATGCAGATTGAGTCTATACTTAAACCAATTATTAATTCACAAGACAAGCTTTTAATCATCGGCTCTCTAACTGAGAATGTAGTAAACACATTAGCAGCTAATGTGGTCCGCAACGGATTACAGTTCTGCCACATACCTGTGCCGTCATTTGGGTATAGGTCACATGAGCTGATGCAGGACATAGCTCTGGCAGTAGGCGGTAAGTGTTTCTCTGAGAAGTTCGGTGACGATTTATCTGTCGTTAGGATGGAGGATCTTGGAACGGCTGATAAGATTATTGTTGGTAAAGACTCTACTGTTGTGATTAAGGACAACCAAGTTACTGATGAGATTGCTAAAAGAGTTGAGGAGCTTCGTGAGCAGCAGATGAATAAATCATTTACTAAGGCTGAGCGTGACTTTGTCAACGAGCGTATAGCTTCACTGGTCGGTGGTATAGCTTGTATCTATGTAGGTGCTAACTCTGACATTGAGCAAAAAGAAAAATTCGACAGAGTCGATGACTCTGTCTGTGCAGTGCGTTCCGCCCTGCAAGAAGGAATAATCCCAGGTGGTGGATTACCCCTTTACACATTGAGTAAGTCTATGGGCTGCGGTTGTGACTCACCAGACAATGATATGCTTACCGATAAAGATATTGCTGGGGAAATACTTAGAGAGGCTATGGCTGCGCCTATGACTCAGATACTATTAAACGCTGGTAAGGATGTTAAGAGTATTATGCATGATGACTTAATACTTAACGAAGGGTTCAATGTAAAGACTGAGAAGTATGGTGATATGTTTAAGATGGGGGTTATAGATCCACTGAAGGTTACTAAGAACGCATTGCTTAATGCTGTCAGTGTAGCCACCACTATTCTTTCTACTAACGCAATAGTAACACACGCAAGAAAATGAAACCAATAGGAAAGTATATTATCATTCAACCAATAGAGGAACAGCTTAAGTCTGACTCTGGTTTAATATTAACCTCAGAAGATTCTTCTAACTTTAGGTACAAGAAGGGTGAGATAGTTGAGGCAGGTACTGATGTGTCTGTCATCAACAAGGGGGATTTAATATATTACGATGGTGCTGCAGGCCACACCATGTTTATCAAGAACACTGTCTACACAGTTATTCTTGAGAGAGATGTCGTTGTTGTCTTATAAACTTATTCATCTCTATTATCATATTCCTATATTGTTTATCCATATAGGATGCGTCTAACTTAAAAAGGGGATTGATGTTAGGAGACTCTCCTATCTCGTCCCCATTTAGTTTTCTATACACTGTCCTTATCATACTCTTACCCTTATGAGATAGTTCATACAGTGTTGTATTCTTACCAGCTCTCTTACGCCAGACATGAATCCATCCGTCTCTCAGTAGGTTGTTAAACCTTTTCTCATCCCACGACATTATCTTATCAAACTCTAAGAACTTAGACTTGTTGAATATTTCTTCGCTGTAAAGGAATAGCATCATCTCTAACTCTGGTGTACCTAAACCATACTTAGCCTTGACCCAATACCTAATAACTCTCCAGTATTTTAATTGATTATTCATTTGATTTTATTTGTATCTTTGTGTTTCACAAATATAATAATTATGGCTTACAATAATAAAAAATCAAAAGCAGTTCCTACAGACAAGCAGGCTCAGAATGCTCGTAAGAAGAAAGTTTCTAAAATGAAAATCAGAGTTAAAAAGAAAAAATAGTTATGGCTTATAGTATGAAAGGATGCTCTTACAATGATGGCAAAGGTGGTAAGGGTAAAAAGAAAACAAAAACCAAAGCAAAGAAGAGTTACTACGGAGCTTCTAATTATCCAGGAGGACCTAAGAATCCATTTGTAGATGAGATGGCTACTAAGCCTAAGTCCCCAAAGAAACCTAAGAAGTGATTAAACATAGTAAATATTATTACGATTATACAAGAAACATGAGTAACGAGCAAACGAGAATACACTGTGGAAGACCAACATGCGAGAAAGAAATTTGTAGCTGCGTGCCTGGATTTACTACAGAGAAGTGGAAAGAAAGCGTAGCAATGGCTAAGAAGAAAGAAGAGATAGGTTTTGATGCTTGGATTGACGATCTTGAAGAATCAGAGCAGCCAGCTTGCGATATGGATAACCCTGAAGACTGTGAGAACTGTGGAAGCTAAAGAACCTAAATACATACACCCTGCTATAATATATTTTATTGTATTGGGTTTATTTTTATTATACGGATTATATGGCGGGTAGAACTAAAAAGAAAGGAAACACAATTTGTGCTGCGGGCAAAGCTTGGGCTAAGAGAACTTTTGACAAGTGGCCATCAGCTTACGCAAGTCTTGCAGCGTCTAAGTATTGTAAAGACCCTAACTACGCAAAGAAATCAAAGAAGTAATGGGAGCGCTTAACAAGTGGCTAAAACAAAAGTGGGTACGCATAGGTACAGATGGTTCTATCAAAGGTGAATGCGGAACAAGTAAAAATAAAAAGAATCCAGATAGATGCTTGCCTTTGGCTAAAGCTAAAAGATTAAGTAAAGCTAAAAGAGCTGCAACAGCTAAGAAGAAAAAGAAAGAGGGATCTAAGGGAAAGCAGTTTGTTAAAAATGTAAAAGGAGTATAGCATGGCAACACCAAGACAAGGAAAAGCAAAAGTAAAAATTACCGCAAGCGGAAAGAAGGTGAGTTACGGACAGGCTGGACAAGCTTCAGACGGAGGACCAAGAGTAAAACCTGGAACCTCTAAAGGTGATTCTTATTGTGCAAGAAGCTACGGAATAAAAATTCGTTTACCTAAAAAGAAAAGAAACGATCCCAACACACCTAACAACTTATCTCGTAAGAGGTGGAAGTGCGTAGGTAAAAAGTCAAAAAAATAATTAGTATCTTTGTAAAAAATTAATTATGAAAAAGCAAGGTTATAACTCAAGACTTGACGAGTCATTAGGAGCTCGTAATGGAAAGAAGTCTCAGTCTATGAAAGACCGTAGAGATGAATCCAAAGCAATGTCTAAGAAGATGTACGGTCACTCTTATGGTGCAGACAAAGGAATGTCTTACAGACACTCTTCTTCTTGGAAGAAGCACGACCATTTAAAGTAAAATGAAAAGAACTAAGGTATCAAAAGGATTAGGAGATACGGTAGAGAAATTTACCAAGGCAACAGGAATAAAAACTGTTGTAGATAAAGTTTCCAAAGCAACAGGAACTGATTGCGGTTGCGGAGCGAGAAAGGATTCTCTTAATAGAATGTTCCCTTATAAAAAATAATTATGGCAAGTATACCAGTAACACAAAAATTTCACACTGTAGCAGCTGATGTTGATACAGAAAACAAAGGATCTGCCTTAGCTAATGCTGACAGAGAATCTTACACTATGCAGGATATTATTGATACAGTCTCAACAGAGGGCGGTATTGATGGGTCAGGTACTGCTGGAAAGATTTCTTTATTTTCAGATGCTAATACTATTGATGACAGTTCTATTGAAGAGGGTAGCGGTGATATTCAGGTTCTTCAAAAAAGTTTTTTGGTTACACCTCCAGCTTCAGGAATAAATAGAGTAGGTCTTTCCGATGGGGCTCGATTTTCACGATTAACTGTTGGAGCGCCACAGGATGCTCAAGCTCCCGCTAACGCAACAGATGCGGGAACGAGAGGGGATATATTGTTTACAGCAAATTATATATACTTTTGTGTGAGCACTGATACATGGAAAAGAGTAGCATTGGCAACTTGGTAATAAAAAAATAAAAAGAAATGGCATATCAAAAATTACAAGTATCCTCAGTAGCAGTTGTTACACCAGGTACTCTTACACAGAGAATAAGTCAACCAGGAGTAACTGATCCATCTTCTCAAGGAGAGAACAATGGCTGTATATTGTACATTGGCACAACGGGTGATGTTGAGGTTGTTACGGCAGCTGGAGATAATGTCACTTTCGTTGGTGTAGCTGGTGGTACATTCTTACCAGTACAGGTGTTGCAGGTAGTTGCTACAAGCACTACAGCTACTAACATTTTAGCATGTTGGTAAATGAGCACAGCGATAGGAGCAGGAATAAGTGGAGTCTTTGGTGAGAAGCCAGGTAGCGGAGTAAGTGCGTATGATAATATATACTCAGTACACTTTGACTCTCCAGCGCAGCGTATAAATTGCGGAGATAGCTCTTCGTTTTCTTTCCCAGGTACAGTCGCTTCAGATCGTGCCTTTTCTATTTCAACATGGGTTTACTTTGTCGACACTGTTAACAGTGTACAGATATGCGGTAAGGGTGATGTTGGTACTGCTGATGCTGAGTATAATTTAGAGACAGATTCAGCTGGTAGGGTTCGTATTAGACTTTACGACAGTAATGTTTCATCCACCAGTACATCTTACTGGCAAGGTAGAAATAACACCAACTTAGAAACTAACAAGTGGTATCACATTGTTGCTACTTTTGATGGTACTACTCCAAACGCACAATCTAATTCCATACGAATTTACGTTAACAATCAGTTGAACAATGTTGTCACAAGAGTCAATACTCCTGGTCCTTTTGTTCAGATGTTTGACAATGGGGGTAAGTTTATTTTAGGAACTACTGATGGCGTAAATAGTAAGAACATATATATGGATGAGGCTGCTATTTTCAATAGAGCTCTTACGCAGGCTGATATAAATTATCTATATAGTATTCCTTTCACACCCAACCTTACAGTAAACGGTAACTTCACAGAGCTTGGAAGCGAGCTAATACTCAATGGTGATTTTGAGGAGTTAGGTGATAATGGGGTTGATTACCCATCAGATGTAGCAAGTTTTACAGAACCTTTTGAGTTAGATGTAGCAACTAATTTATATACATACAATAAAAGTCTAAGTGGTTCAGGTAGAATAAATTTTGGAACTTCAATAGCAGCAGAAGTAGGTCAAACCTACAAAATAGTTATAGATATTACAATATCAAGTGGTAATGCAAATGTAGCTTTTAAAAGTGGAAATAGTCAAACAACTATTTTTAATTTTACTGATTTATCAAATGGTGTTAACACGTTCTACTCTACCGTAACAGGAGTAGATGGTGATGTAAATAGATTTTTTGTATCTTCAGGGGCTACAGACAACAGCTTTACGTTAAATAGCATATCAGTACAACAAGTTGACCCTAATGATAGGTGGAATACATTAGGTGGTTCTGAAATAACATATGGAACATATGCTGGCAGAGATAATGTTTCAAAAATCAATATAACCAATACATCAACATCTTCAAAAATTAGTCAAAATTTCAACTATGTAGAAGGAAATGCTTACAAGGTTGTGTCAGATGTTTATGTTCAAAGCGGTAGTTTTAGATCAGACGCTGCTGACGGAGATGCACCTGGCAATTTTATTTCCACATCTGGCTTGGGTAGTTGGCAAACATTGACAGGTTACTTTAAAGCTGCTCAAACCGCAAGTAGCCAGATATGGCTTAGATCATCAAACACTGTGTCTGAGTTTTATGTAGATTCATATTCAGTAAAACAAGTTTCTGACTGGACATTTGGCGATGGATGGAGTGTCAACTCCTCTAATCAGGCTGAATATGATGGTACAGGAACAACAGCATCCGCTTTAGAACAGACTGTTGCTACCTATGAAGATGGTAAAAAATACCAAGTACAATTCCAACTTGACGGTTCACTTAATGGCGTAGCTGTTAGTATCAATGGAGGTACTGCTGTTGATTCACTAAGAAGTACAACTGACAACTCATCACGCTCTGTTACAGTTATCGCTGGCTCTGGAAGTAACTCTTTGAAGATTACTCCATTAGGCGCTACTGATACTTTCACAATATCTGATATTACATCAAAGCTTGTTACCAGCCTTGCAGCACCTAACACAGATAAGGATGATGCCAGGGCTATTGACCTAACAGGTATGAGTGACTTGGATCACTGGTGGAGAATGGGTGACACTCAAGGCCCAGCTACCTACCCTGTTATACATGATGTGGTGTACAATCCATTCGGAGACCAACTTGTTGAGAATGGAAACTTTGACGAGCTTGGACCACAACTAATTCAGAACCCATACTTTAATCTTGGAACAGAGTTAGTTACTAATGGAGATTTTGCTACTGATAGTGATTGGGTTAAAAGTGGTAGTTGGACTTATGATAGTTCAAATCAAAGCTATAAAACAACAAGTAGTTCTATAAGTAGTTTAAAACAAAATGGAGTTACTCAGATTAACAAAACATACAAACTTACCTTTAATGTAACTTCTGCACCAAATGGTTTTAGTGATTTTAGGGTTATTAATTCTGATTGGTCGGAGACTTATGTTAATCCTAATGAAGCACAATTAGGAGAAAATACTTTTTATATAAACGTAGTAAACGGTACAGGTATAAGATTTAGAGTACAAAACCTTTATGAAATAGACAACGTATCAGTCAAAGAAGTTCCTTATTGGAGTTTAACACAAGCTACTATAACCAATGGTGCTGCAAGTTTTGCTACAACAGATGGTAGTTTTGCAGCTATAAGACAAAATGTATTTACGCCAGGAAAAACTTATTTAATATCTCTTGATGTAGATGACTTAGTAGGAACTGCTGAAGTAAATACAAATGGTGGTACTTCTATTGGTTTAGAAATAACAACTAATGGTTCTAAGTCTTTCTATATGAAAGCAGAAAATACAGATATAGAAATAAAAAGAAAGTTTGGAGTTACTAATACTTCTGCTACAATATCGAATATAGTAGTTAAACAAGTAGACCCTGAAGGGGAATGGAACTTATCTATTGGAAACCCTACTATAGAAGAAGGTGTTGCTATATTTCCTGACTCAACATCAAGCTACTTCATTCAAGTCAACGTTGCAGATTTAACTGTAAAAAACTATAAATTAACCTACGAGGTAGTTTCTACCAATGGAAATAACTTTAGACTTGCAGGTGGAAATTCTGCCTTTGGAACAGTAACATTAGATAGCGCTACAATAGGAAAAAAGACAGCTTACTTAACAAGCAATGGTACTGTAAAAAGTTTACAATTTAACAATAACGCTTTTATAGGCTCATTTACTAACGTATCAATACAACAAGTATCTGACACATCAGGTATTATGGAGAATATGAAGCCTGATAATATTGTGGCGTTTTCTCCACCAGACCCAGATCCTTTGGTAGGTGATGAATTTATATTCAGTGTGAACACAGCTTATACAGGAACAGGAGTTAGTAATGCTGATCAATTCCAGCTACCTTTGATCTCCGCAGGAACACTGGACTTTACAGTGATATGGGGCGATGGTACACAAGATATTATTACATCATACAATCAAGCTGAAACGCTTCACACCTATCCATCATCAGGAACATACACTATAGGTATTCGTGCTAACACACAGCCTTTAAAAGGCTTTAAGTTTGATGGTGTTGGTGACAGAAGAAAAATGTCTAACATTGTTAACTGGGGAGGCTCTAACTTTAATCTTGATCAACAAGAAGCTTTTTATGGCTGTAGCAATATGACCTGTACAGCAACTGATGCTCCTGTTATTACAACAACTGTCTTTTATAGAATGTTTAGAGCTTGCGATAACTTTAATGGAGATTTATCAAATTGGGATGTAAGCGGTGTAGCCTCCTTAGCTCAAGTGTTTTTTGGCTGTCTCGCATTCACAGGGAAGGGTCTTGAAAACTGGGACATATCTTCAGCTAACAGAATAGATTACATGTTTTTTAACTGTTCTGTTTTTAACGGACAGATTGGAGGATGGGACACTTCAGGTGTAAGCAACATGAAGTATACGTTCCAATTGTGTAGTATATTTAATCAAGACATTAGTTCTTGGAATACTTCTTTGGTTACACAAATGACCAGTATGTTCCAAGAGGCCTATGAGTTTAATCAGCCTTTAAATAGTTGGGATGTTAGCTCTTGTACTTCCTTTGCCAGCATGTTTAAAAACGCTCCTGAATTTAATCAGCCGCTAAACAATTGGACTATAAAGAATGACGCTGAGATAGACATGAATGCTATGTTCTTTAATGCTAATGCATTTAATCAAGATGTTAGTATGTGGGATGTAAGTAGGGTTCGTTTTATGCAGTATATGTTTTATAGCTGTAGAGATATGTCTTTTGGATTTGATAGCTGGGACACTTCAAGCGTAGATAATTTCTTCAGATTCGCTGGTGATACAAATTTTTTAGACACTTCTTTTGGTTACTTTGATATGTCTTCAGCAATTGATATTGGGTTATTTAAAGACGGTGGTCAGACTATCTCTACAGAGAACTACAACAACACTCTAATAGGATGGGCTGCTCAGACTGTCAATCCTGATTTAACAACATCATTTGGTAACGCTACTTATTCTTACAGCGCCTTTGATGCCAGGAACACACTTACCTCAGCACCTAACAACTGGACTATAACAGACGGTGGATATGTGCCTACAGACAATGCTTTTCAGTTCACTGTCAACCCTAACCTACAGACTCTGGGTAATCAGTTAGTTCCGTCTATTGTAACTATTGAAAATAATAATGGTGCAGTAGCTAATCATATAAGCGAGAATATATATAGCTCTACAAGCGATGGAACAGCATCAAGTACAATTAGACCAAAATTTGATTTTAATACTACAGGTGGTAAAACATATAAATTAGTTATAACACCTACAGGCACAATAACAGGAACTGTTGATTTTGATTTTTATGATGGTTCAAGTTATTTATTTCAAAACTATGATTTTACCACAACTAAAGAAATATACTTTACAGATAACGGTGGTGTATTTGGTGCTTTTGATGGTACACAAACTTATAGCATAAGTAGTTTTACAATATCAATAAAAGAAGTACTATCAGACACCAACCAGTTTGAACTTCCTCTTATTAACTCAGGCACACAAGACTTTGTGGTAGACTGGGGTGATGGCGAGCAAGATAAAATCACAGCATGGGATGACACTGCTAAACTACACAGCTATTATACTTATGGTAGTGAGTTAGTTACTAATGGAGATTTTGCTAATTGGACAGGTGATAACCCTGATAATTATTTAGTTTTAAATGAAGATGCAAATAATTATGTAACAGAAAGCAATGGTCAGTTGCGTATGGTTTCTGATAATTCAGCAACAATAGCTATTAGACCAGAACCAACTACTATGCTATCAAGTGATAGTACTTATAGAGTTTCTGTTGATTTAACTTTTACAACAGGCACTCTTAACATTTCAGGAGTTGAATTTAATACAAGTGGTACAAAGGTTTTTTACTTAACTCCACCATCAACTTATTTACAATTAGCAAAAGGAAGCGCTTTAGACGTATTAATAGATAACCTATCAATAGTAGAACAAACCCCAGATACTACACCTAAGACTATATCTATAGATGGCACTATTCAGGGATGGCAGTTTAATGCCCCTGGAGATTACCTCAAGCTTAATAACATCAATAGATGGGGAGCTTTAGAGCTACAGCGCAACGCAATGTTCTTTAGATGCGCTGCTATGACTTGTACTGCTACAGACGCTCCTGTTATCACAACGACAAACTTTTATAGAATGTTTAGAGGTTGTACTAATTTTAATGGAGCAATAGGTAATTGGGATGTAAGTAGAGTAAGGGAAATGAGTCAATCACTAATGTACTGCCCTAACTTTAATCAGCCTTTAAACGACTGGGATGTAAGTAGTGTAAACAATTTTACTCAAATGTTTCATGGAGCTACAAATTTTAATCAGTCTTTAAATGAATGGCAAATAAATAATTCTGAAATTGTAACCATGTACGCCATGTTTTATGACTGCCCTAATTTTAATGGTGATATATATAGCTGGGACACTTCTACGGTATGGAATATGAAACTAATGTTATTTAACTGCGATAGCTTCGACCAATCCTTAGCCGCTTGGAATATAGAGGGTGTAACTGACTTTGGAGATATTTCTGGTAACGGATTTATGAGAAGTGCTAATGGTCTAAGCGCTTCTAACTACAACCTAACTTTAGTTAGCTGGGCTCATCAGAATGTAAATAGCGGACTGGCAGTGGACTTTGGAGGGTCTCAATATAGCGCAGGTGGTGCAGCCGCAGCATCAAGAAACATACTAACATCAGCTCCTAATAACTGGGCAATCAGTGACGGAGGATCTGTATAATATTTTTTGTAACTTTGCCACTATGATTTGGACACAAACTACAACATGGATGGGGGACTTTACATACGTCTCAACAAATACAAATGCATAACGAAGTGAAAGATACCGCAACAGTAGTGGGTGCCAATGCAGGAGCGCTTGGACTTACATTAACAGAGTGCAACGAAGTTCTAACATTTATCTCACTACTACTCGCAATAGGGTATACCGCTTTTAAAATATACCGAATACTTAAAAAGTAAAGTTTGGAATTAGAAGTATTAAGATTTAGTTCAGAAGCAGACTCTACAAGTGGTCTGCTTTTTGAGTTAACAGATATAGGCAGGAGATTTCTTTGTTATACTTTAGAAGACGAAAGAAGAGCTCTTAAGGTTCGTGGTGAAACACGAGTGCCTGCTGGAACATATTGTATAGAACTAAGAAAAGAAGGAGGGTTTCATGAAAGATATAGTAAAAAGTATCCTGGTCTTCATCGTGGTATGTTGCATATCGTTGATGTTCCTAACTTTGAGTATATCCTTATACATACTGGCAACACTGACGAACACACTGCAGGATGCCTTATTGTGGGGGACGCACAAGAAAATAATCAAATCCTCCCTGATGGATTCGTGGGTAAAAGCGTTAATGCGTATAAAAGGATTTATCCGTCTATCGCAAAAGCAATAGCTAACGGAGAAGAGGTAACAATAAAATATACTGACTATGATTAATAAAGTATTAGGGGGTTTGTTTGGAAAAGTAGTTGAGAATGCCGAAGGTATACTTGACGAAATAATTACTACAGACGAGGAAAGAGAAAAGGTAAAGTTAGAGATAAAGAAGATAATGCTTGAAGCTGAGCGTGAAGCCTTCGCTAAAGAAGTAGAAGACAGAAAAGACGCACGTTCTTTATACAAAGACGATGCCTTTATACAAAAAATATTAGCCGCACTATTTACCGTGGCTTACTTTGGCTTAACCTACATTATGTTCAGATACTTTGTTCTTCACTCTATGGAACTTAGTGATTACGAGATAGGATTCATATCCACAGTCTTTGGAGCTATGTCCAGCAAGGTCAACACCATTGTTGACTTCTTCTTTGGAGGATCAAGCAAAGAAAACAAATAAAGACCATTACAATTCTTTTCTTATCTTTGCATTAATATTAACTTTTAAATTTTAATGCAATGGCTAAGAAGATAGCAAAAGAAAAGCTTGAGGCAATTCAGGCTTTAAACACAGAGTTCAACAAGACGAAATCTCAGTTGGGAGATCTTGAATTACAGAAGTATTCTATAATGAAAAGAATTGAACAAATCAAGACTGAATTTCAAGAACACGAAAAGAGTCTTATGGAAAAGTATGGCGAAACCGCTGTAATTAACCTTGAGACTGGAGAAGTAAAAGAAAAAGAGTTAGAAGCACAAGACTAATGGCAAGAATTAAAAACACCTCGGCTTATCCGAATATACCCCCTACATCAGGCGATTACTTTGTGGTAACAGATGTTACTAATAGTGACGCTACCAAGACAGTAACTATTGGATCATTATCTAATTTTCTAAATGGAGGTGCGGAGGCTGAGGTGGTTTTAGATTCAACTGAAGTAAAAAATATTAACACGGTAGCACAACTACTACCTGTGTTGGATCAAGGGACAGCGTTGATTGTTCCTATAAGCGCAGCTATTTATTATAAAGCGGGAGCTGAACCTTTTAACTTTCCTGCTGGAACTAAGATTAGAATACAACCGCAAGGGTATACCAATCCTTCATCGACCACATGTTACTTTGAGTTTGACGCAACCCTTTTAAACACAGCAACATCAACTCTTATTTCTGCTACAAATAAGTTTTCAGACATATCTAAAAGTTATCCTTTTGCAGTTCCTTCTAATGCGGAGACATTCGTTCAGGGAACGAGTCCATCTACTCAGGGAGACGGAAGTATTAGGATAAGCTTTCAGTACAGATTAATATCTACAACATAATATAAGAGATGGCAAAAATTGAAAATACTTCGGTATACCCTACGGTCACACCTACAGCGAGCGATTTACTAATAGCAACAGATGTTAGTGATAACAATAAGACGGTTACATTTAAAGTAAGCGACCTGCTAAGCGGATCTACACTTCAAGACCTTCAGTCTGTTTTGAATGAGGGCAACAGTGCGACAGCAAATATGTTCCTTACTGGAAACATGATTGTTAATGGTAATTTAGTTCCGACTGCCATTCAGGATAATTCTGGCTCTTTAGGTGTTTTAGGTCAGGTACTTACATCTACAGCTACTGGACTACAGTGGAGCTCAGTATCAAATACACAAACACTACAACAGACTTTAGATAACGGGAATAGCTCTACCTTAGTGGATATGAATATTGATCAAGGAACGATCAATGTAACATCAGGCGGAGTAAACTTAGACAACGCATCCAACCTTTCGGTAGGTGGTGTAGCTACATTTAGTAGCGCTGTCAATTTAGGAACTGTTTTAGACTTTGGAGCAACCACATCTATAAATGATTATAGCGGTAGTGTCGGTACAGCGGGACAGGTTCTTACTGTTAATGCAGCTGGAACAGGCGTGGAGTGGTCAAGTGCTGCAGGCACAACACCAAGCTTACAGCAAGTTTTAAATGTAGGCAACACAGCAACCAGTATAGCAATAGTTATGGATGGTACTGGAGCTTTCACGACTTCAGCTACCAATACTATGACATTGGCTTCAACCAATACATTCTCAGGAACCAATACATTTACTGCGGATATTGAGGTTGACGGAACGATAGAAGACGGAGGAGGCTCCGCTGGTACTGCAGGTCAAGTGTTAAGTTCAACTGGAACAGGTGTTCAGTGGGTGGATGCAGCTTCTGCTACAGCAGCAACTTTGCAGTCTGTCTTAACGGCTGGTAATACTGCAACTGAAGATATAACCTTAACTGGAAATATAGATTTAACTGGCTCAATGATATTTCAGTCAAGCAGTACTATTAATGCTGGTGGTGGCATTGGAACAAACGGGCAGGTATTAACCTCTACTGGAGGAGGGATTACATGGTCAGATGTTTCTGTAAACCCTACTCTTGACAATGTTCTTACCAACGGAAACAGTTCCGCTCAAAGTATAGTGTTAACAGGATCAGCTTCTGTTACCGCTCCAACAATTATACCAACAAACATACAAGACACTTTAGGAACTAATGGAGCTGTAGGATATGTTCTTACATCCACAGCGACAGGTATAGAGTGGCAGGCTGCCTCTGGTGGTTCAGCAGTAAGCTCTGTTTCAGCTGGCGCAGCAGGAACATCTACTGGAACACCATTAACTATTAGTCCTACTACAGGTGCTGTAAGCGTTGTTTCAAATGCATATGCTGGCGGATCTAATGTAGGTCATGTACCTGCAGGAGGAGCAGCTGGTCAGTATCTTGATGGAGCTTCAGGAGCTTGGACCGCACTACCTTCTGGTGGCGGTACAATGAGTAGTTTTATTATTTCAGACTCTGTTACAAACGAAACAATTAGTGACGGAAACACAATAAGTTTCTTAGTTGGTACTCCAGCGTTTAGCGCAGGCACTGGTATGACAGCCACTGTATCAGCTACAGACACAGTCACTTTTGTAAACACTGGTATTACAAACCTAACAGGCTCAGCTGATATATCAGTTACTATTGGCGCTGATGGTCAAGCTGCCTTAAGTTTTATTGGTGGAGGTGGAAGTATGAGCAGCTGGAATATAGGTGATAACTCAAGCACATCAGCTGTAACTAATGGTGATACTGTAAATATAATAGGGTCAACACTAATCACCTCTGTTTTATCGGGAGATGATATAACACTTTCTTCTACTGCGGTATCAGATATATTTTATGCTGTGTCCACTCCAAACCCTGGAGGAATACATGAGTCTGCTGGATTAGAAGTTGCTAATACTCCAGGAGGACAAAGCGTTATTACTCTTTGGAGATATACTGGAGGAGACGGTGTAGGAATAGTTCCAACAGGCGGAACAGCAGGCACTGTTCTTTCTGGAGATGGCAGTTGGGTATCCAACGCTGCGGGTATGGCATCATTTGGCATAGCAGGCGATTCAGGTACGGATACTGTAGACACAACAGATAACACGCTTAGCATATTAGGAACTGCTCCAATTAGTACTGCTGTCACAGCAACAAACAATGTTACTATATCTCACGATGCATCAGGTGTTGCGGCTGCCGCTTACAGTTACCCAAGTTCAGTAACAGTTACAGCCGAAGGGCATGTTAGCGCTATTACTGCTGGAACAGCTCCTGGAACAATGAGTCTTTGGAAGCTTGCAGCTGGTGCAACTGGAGTTTATAGCGATATTGAAGATAGCGACTATGTTACTTTTAATTCTATAGGAAGTGGTATTACTTGTGCTCTTTCTGGACTGGGAACTTTTGCAAGTCCTTACGTTGTTGGAATACAAAACAATGGTGTTCTTGATATTACTGGAGGTGTTGGTATAAGCGCTTCTGCATCAACAGGAAGTGTAACAATCACTAATGATGGAGTATTAGATGTTTCCACCACAGATGGAACATTCATAGATATGTCTCCTACCTCCTCTACTTCAGGAAGTGTTACGGTAACAGCTGACTTGTCAGCTACTGGAACTACAGACGCTACTACATTCTTAAGAGGGGATAATACATGGGCTGTACCAACACTGGCAGGAAATCAGGTGAATACCTTAACAGCAGGAGCTAACTTAGAAATCACTACTGGAACTGATCAAGGCGCTGGTAATTACACTGGAGATGTAACAATAGCTTACACTGGGCCAACTGGATCAATGAGTAATTTTATTGTTGCCTCTGACGGATCAGGAACATCTCAGTTTGGTATGAATGATGGGAACACTCTTAACCTTAATAACGGAGCTGGAATTGATGTTGTTTTAAGTAATGTAGCTGGAACTAAAGCAGCAACCATTACAAACACTGGCGTTACTTCCTTAACATCTGTTGGCAATGGATTGAGTTTAAGTGCAAACAATGGAGCAATCACCATAGAAAACACTGGAGTTACAAGCCTTGTTGGAGGAACAGATATAACTGTCACTCAAAATGGTGTGGACGCTGGAATGTTTACAATTGATTACACAGGATCTGGGACAGGGTTGGCATCATGGAATTTAGCTGCAGATGTAAGCTCGGCAACTATAGACCCAACAAATAACGATCTTGAAATAATTGGAGGAACAGGAATAAGCACCGCTATTTCACAGGTAGCAGGGGTGTATTATCTTACTATAAACCTTGATAGCTTTCCAATATCAGGAACGCAGAATTTTATAGCTAAGTTTGATAATCCAGCAGGAACATCTGTTGGTGATAGTAGAATTGTAGATAATGGAAATCAAGGTAGATCTATAGGATTTGAAAATACAGTTGACACTATTGGCTATGCAATTTCAGCAGGCGCAGGATTGAACGGATTCAAGCTTAACGCAGGTGGCGGATATACATCAACCCCATCTTTTGGTGTTAACACTTTAGACAATAAATTAAATCAAAACGCCTTTGGAAGATATAACATTGTAGTTACTTCAGATGGATTAACCCTGGCAGACCCAACTACTGTTGCAGGAGATTTTGAGTCTAATACAATTGTAGGAGCTCGAATAGGCAACACAATGACTGATGAAAATTCTACTGTTCTTATGGGATTTGGTGTCGCAGAAAATTCCACTAACGGATTGACATCAGGAGATGTTATTATCGGAGCTTTAGCTGGTCAAAACTTAAACTCATCAGGAGGAGAAGCCAGCGTTATCATAGGTCATCAAGCAGGTAAAAATTCTGGGGTTGGGCAAAAAAGCGCTTCAGTTCTAATCGGTTCTCATGCAGGTTATTCAGGAGGAAATCAATCCGCCACTGTTATTGGTACTAATGCATCAAGATACAATGATGACCACTTAGGATCTGTTATTATTGGTGAGGATGCAGTTTCAGATGCTGGATACACGGCTCAAGTGCAGAGTTCTGTTCTTATAGGTTTTGATGTGCAAAATGGAACGAGCGGAAACCAACACTCAAACTCAATTGTTATAGGGGCTAATGCTTATACAAATTACGATGGATCTATAGTTATAGGTAAGGGGGCTGCTAATACCAGTGGTCCAAACACAATACATATTGGATCGGCAGGCACCCCATCTGGAAGTGTTGTAACATCATCAGTATCGCAAGGAAAGTACTGGGAGGTATTTATAAATGGAACGCTTGAAAGAATATTATTAGCATAATAAAATGGAAATTAAATTAACTGAAGAAGTAATTAATAAAATCAATAAACTACTACAAACGCTACCCATAAGTCACTTAGACACTGTAAAGGAAATTACAGAAATTATGAATAGCTGTATAGTTGTTGATGAAAAATAAAATCAAATGGATATTAGAAAAATATCAATTGGCGCTGACTACAAAGATAGCGCTATGCACTACATAGTTGGGCAAGATGTTCTTGGTGGAAACTACAAGATACATCTTATTCAAGCAAAGGAGACATCATATAAGATTTGGATTGTAAAGGATGACGCTGTATATTTGTGGAAAGAGTTTTTGTTTACTCTTCCAATTTCAGTTGAATTTAATATTAATTTTTAATGAGGTCACCATATCAGTTTATCGTTAGACCCATAAAGGGAAAGCGATATGATAACACTAAAGACATAGGAGATGTGGAGTTTATTATTAGTTCTTCTCAGGAAGACCACACTGTATCTAATAGATTTGCAGAGGTTGTTTCTACTCCATTAGCTTATAAGGGTCCTATTAAAAAAGGGGACACTTTACTTGTTCACCACAATGTGTTCAAGTTTTTTTACAATATGTATGGCGTACAAAAGAGCGGTAAGAGTTATTTCAAAGAAGACTTATTCTTTATAGACCCTGATCAATTCTTTTTATTTAATGATGGAAAACAATGGCACGCTCACGGAAAGTATTGCTTTGTAAAACCAGTTGAAAATAAAGAAGAGTTTTTTTTATTTACAGGAGTTAAGGAAGAGCCTTTGGTTGGAACGATAAAGTATATAAACCAAGAGCTTATAGATAAAGGTTTAAAGGTTGGAGATCAAATAGGATTTCAGCCAGACAGTGAGTACGAGTTTACAGTTGAGGATGAAAAGCTTTATAGAATGTTTACTAATAATATTACTATGTTATTATGATATATATTGTAGATGATTTTGTTCCAAAGGGATTGTTTAATATTCTGCAAGAATACTTAGGTAGTGGAGAGTTTAATGAAGTTATTTCTGGAGGAAAAGATTTTTATATAAAAGAATCTTTGCCTGACTTTGATGAATATGTATTGCATGCACTGTCTAAGATTGAGGGGAAAAAGTTATACAATATATTAAGTTTCTTCAGGACATCTAATGATGACTTAGATACAACATGGAGAATACACTCTGACTTAAACATAAATGGAGAGAAGCCTGATAGGGCTTTAGTTCTTTATATGTCACCCAGAGAGAAAGAAGATTTACACGGAACAGCTTTATGGGAACATGATGTTTATGGTAGAGAAATACCTAAAGATATAACAGATGAGGATTATGACCGTATGATAGATGTAGATGCTGAGGATACAGATAGATGGAGATTGAGTACTGTTGTTGGGTACGAAGAGAATAGATTAGTTTCTTATCCATCCAGTTACTTTCATAGTAAGTATCCTAATGTTTCATGGAAAGAAGGTAGAAATGTTTTTGTAATGTTTTATAAGTATGAGTAGTAAAGAATTAAAGTTAAGCATTATAGATGCTGGAGAAAAAGCTGTTAAGCAATTAGTTAAGGTGGCTAAGGAAGATATTATTAAGTTCGACAAGGATGATGAGTTAGCTGCCGACAGATTAAAGAATGCTGCAGCCACTAAGAAGCTTTGTATTATGGATGCTTTTGAAATATTAAAAAGAATAGAAGAAGAGAAGGCCTTATTAGAAGGTGGAGTTGTTGAATCTAAATCAAGTAAGCCAAAGGGATTTGCAGAGTCAAGATCAAAATAAATTATATACTACGCTAAAGGGTATTGTATCTAAGTCTGTTGTAACCAACAAGAATAGAGCCAGGTCATGGAAGTATGGTTACGACCCAAAGTATGATATTGTTGTAATATCTAAGACTGGAGAGATTGGCGATATAATAGATGTTAATGGTTTAAAGATTGCTTTACCTAAACCTCCAAAGGATGTTTATAAAAGAAGCTCAACAAAGAAGGAACAATACTGGGAAGCTTCTGACTATCCCAAACAGTTGTCTCGTATTAAGTCTATATTTCAGTGGCATGAGGTTCCTGACCAATTCAAAAGCAAATGGGTAGACTATATAGAGTCAGAGTTTGATAGAAGAGAAGAAGGTTTCTGGTTTATGAATAATGGAAATCCTACATACATTACTGGAACTCACTATATGTATTTGCAATGGACCAAGATTGATGTTGGTCTACCAGACTTTCGTGAAGCAAACAGAATATTCTATATATTTTGGGAAGCGTGTAAGGCAGACAAGAGAAGCTTTGGAATGTGCTACCTAAAGATTAGACGTTCTGGATTTTCTTTTATGAGTTCTTCAGAAGGAGTTAACGCAGCCACCATAACCAAGGATGCTCGTATAGGAATACTATCTAAGACTGGTTCGGATGCTAAGAAAATGTTTACCGACAAGGTTGTTCCTATATCTAACAACTACCCGTTTTTTTTCAAGCCCATACAAGATGGTATGGACAAGCCAAAGACAGAATTAGCATATCGTGTTCCTGCTTCTAAGATTACAAAAAAGAACATGTATGAGATAGAGGACAATGAGCTCGAAGGATTAGACACTACTATTGACTGGAAGAATACTGGAGATAATAGCTATGATGGTGAGAAACTACAATTACTTTTACACGATGAGAGTGGTAAATGGGAGAAGCCTGATAACATTCTAAACAACTGGCGTGTAACTAAGACATGTCTAAGATTAGGTAGTAAAGTTATAGGAAAGTGTATGATGGGTTCAACATCAAATGCATTAGACAAAGGTGGTAGTAATTTTAAAAAGCTTTATGAAGATTCTTTACCATCTAAAAGAAACTCAAACGGTCAAACTAAAAGCGGACTGTATTGTTTGTTTATTCCTATGGAGTGGAACTTCGAAGGTTATATTGATATGTATGGAATGCCAGTATTAAGAACTCCTAAAGAACCAATAATAGGTATTGATGGAGAAGATATTAGTATGGGCGCTATAGATTATTGGGAGAATGAAGTAGAGTCTTTAGCTCAAGACGCTGATGCTCTTAATGAATTTTATAGACAGTTCCCAAGAACAGAGTCCCATGCTTTTAGAGATGAAAGCAAGCAATCAATATTTAATCTAACTAAAATATACCAACAAATAGATTATAATGATTCTATTAATTTAAAGCACCAAGTAACTCAGGGTTCATTTGCTTGGAAGGATGGGATAAAAGACAGTAAGGTTATATGGCATCCTAATAAGAACGGAAGGTTTTTGGTTACATGGATACCTGAAGCTGGTATGAGGAATAGAGTAGAAGTTAGAAACGGAAAGAAGTATCCTGGCAATGAGCATCTCGGATCTTTTGGTTGTGACTCCTATGATATATCTGGTGTTGTGGTTGGTAAAGGTTCTAACGGAGCTTTACATGGAATGACTAAGTTTAATATGGATAACGCTCCAAGTAATCATTTCTTTTTAGAATATATTGCAAGACCACAAACCGCTGAGATATTCTTTGAGGAAGTTTTAATGGCTTGTGTTTTTTATGGCATGCCAATACTCGCAGAGAATAACAAACCAAGATTGCTGTATCATTTTAAGAACAGAGGGTACAGAGGTTTTTCAATGAATCGTCCTGACAAAACATACAACAAGTTATCCAAGACAGAAAAAGAATTAGGAGGTATACCGAACACATCTGAAGATGTTAAGCAGTCTCACGCAGCAGCTATTGAGTCTTACATTGAGAAGCATGTTGGTTTAGATTTCTCAGAAGAATACAGGAATCCAGAGGAGATGGGCGAGGTGTATTTTTCTAAAACATTAGAAGACTGGGCTAAGTTTGATATTACGAACAGAACTAAGTTTGATGCTGCAATAAGTTCGGGCTTAGCTATCATGGCTAATCAGAAGCACTTATACACACCTTCTAAACAAAAATCGAAAATAAGTATTAACTTTGCAAGATACGATAATAAGTCTTCAATAAGTCAAATAATTAATAGATGAAGTCAGTAAAAATAGATATACAGGCTGCCGCATTCCCTGATCAGTTTGTGTCAGATGCGGAGAAGAAGACTGAAGAGTATGGTCTTCAAATAGGTCAAGCCATACAGTACGAATGGTTCAGAAGAGATGGCAACAACTGTAGGTTCTACAGTCAATGGAGAGAGTTTAATAGATTAAGACTTTACGCAAGAGGAGAGCAGTCTATAGCTAAGTATAAAAATGAGCTGGCTATTGATGGAGATTTATCTTACCTTAATTTAGATTGGACACCAGTTCCAATTATCCCTAAGTTTGTAGACATTGTTGTAAACGGAATGTCTGATAGATTGTTTAAGGTCAACTGCTACGCTCAAGATGCTATGTCAGCAGAAAAGAGAAATGAGTTTCAGAAGATTGTAGAAACAGATATGGTAAACAAAGAGTTGTTTCAGCAAATTGAAACTGACTTTGGTGTCAATCCTTTTACTATACAGCAAGATCAAATTCCAGAATCAGATACAGAGTTGGAGCTTTTCATGCAAATGAATTACAAGCCTTCAGTAGAGATAGCCGCAGAACAAGCTATTAATACTATGCTTGAAGAAAACAACTACAACGATATAAGAAAAAGATGTGACTATGATATTACTACATTAGGAATAGGAATCACAAAGCATATGTTTTTACCAGGTGATGGTATAAAGGTTGATTATGTAGACCCTGCAAATGTAGTGTACAGTTATACAGAAGACCCTTACTTTAAGGATTGCTTTTATTGGGGGGAGATAAAAAATGTTCCAATGACTGAGCTTGTCAAAATAAAGCCAGACATTACTAATGAAGACTTAGAGGAAATATCTAAGTATAGTCAAGCGTGGTACGACTACTATAATGTAGCCTCTATGTATCAGAATAGTATCTTTTCAAGAGATACCTGTACGCTAATGTATTTTAACTATAAGACAACTAATAAGTTTGTTTATAAAAAGAAGACTACCGCAGAGGGGAACTTTAAGGTTGTAGAAAAAGATGACCAGTTTAATCCTCCTCAAGAAATGATGGATGAAGGCAACTTTGAAAGAGTAGAAAAAACCATTGATGTTTGGTATGAGGGTGTGATGGTTATGGGTACAAACTTTTTACTTGAGTGGAAGATGATGGAGAATATGGTACGACCAAATTCTGCGAGTCAATACGCTATGCCTAATTATGTGGCTGTAGCTCCAAGAATGTACAAGGGAGTTGTTGAGTCTTTAGTTAGAAGAATGATACCATTTGCTGACCTTATACAAATGACACATTTAAAAATACAGCAAGTAGTTGCCAGAGTTGTTCCTGATGGTGTATTTATTGATGCTGACGGATTAAACGAGGTGGACTTAGGAACAGGAAACGCTTACGATCCATCAGACGCTTTACGACTATACTTTCAAACTGGTAGTGTTGTGGGAAGAAGCTATACTCAAGACGGAGAATATAATAACGCCAGAGTTCCGATTCAACAATTAACATCTAATAGTGGATCATCTAAGATGCAGATGCTTATAGGAAACTATAATCATTACTTAGATATGATTAGAGCTGTAACAGGATTAAACGAAGCTCGTGATGGTTCTACTCCAGACCCTAACTCTTTAGTTGGTGTTCAGAAGTTGGCTGCGTTAAACTCTAACACAGCAACACGACATATACTACAGGGAAGTTTATTTGTAACTAAAACATTAGCACAAGCATTAGCTATCAGAACAGCAGATGTTTTAGAGTATGCAGACTTTAGAGATGAGTTCGCTATGCAGATAGGAAAGTATAATATGGGAATATTGGAGCAGATAAAAAATCTATATCTATATGACTTCGGTATATTTATTGAGGTGGCTCCTGACGAGGAAGAGAGACAGCAACTTGAAGCTAACATTCAGATGGCTTTGTCTAAGGGTAGTATAGACCTTGAGGATGCTATAGATATTAGAGAGCTTAGAAATTTAAAGATGGCTAATCAGCTTCTTAAATTAAAAAGGTCTCAAAGACAAAAGAAAGAGCAGGAGGCTAAAGCTGCTGAAATGCAAATGCAACAGCAAAACAATATGCAGTCTCAACAAGCCGCTGCTCAAGCCGCTATGCAGAAAATAGAAATGGAAACTAATTCCAAAATGAAAATCAAACAAGCAGAAATTGCTTTTGAGATTGAGAAGCAAAAGAATGAGGCTATGCTAAAACAACAGTTGATGCAGGTTGAGTTCCAAATGCAAATGTCTTTAAAGGGTGTAGAGCAGTCAGCTATAGACCAAAGAGAAGGCAAGCGTGAAGATGCGAAGGCTAAGCGTATTAGTCAAGCCAACACTGAACAGTCAAAGCTTATTCAGCAAAGAAAAAATAACCTACCTCCAGTTAGCTTCGAATCCAATGAAGATAGCTTAGATGGTTTTGATCTTGCGGAGTTTGAGCCAAGATAATGTGTTTAAATAATGTTTAACTTTGTAAAAATTAAATTAAATGGAAATTAAAGTAAAAGAAGTAAGTTCTGAACAAAAGTCTATCGCTGAGGTAGAAGAAAAACTTTTAAAAGAACATGAGCAACAAGTTGAAAACAGTACAGCTGACTCTGAGGGAGTGGAAGCAAGCACTGAAAGTGCCCCCGCCACGAACACCGAAGAAAGTGTACAGCCGAAAGAGGAAGCACAAGAGTCAGGATTAAAAGATGAAGATGTTCTATCTTACATTAAAGATAGATACAATAAAGAGATTACATCGGTAGATGATTTACTGACTCAAAAAGAGTCTAACGAAGATTTACCAGAGGATGTAAAAGCGTTCTTTGAATATAAAAGAGAAACGGGCAGAGGTATTGATGACTTCGTAAAACTACAAAGAAATTACGATGACATGGATGCCTCTCAGTTGCTAACTGATTATTACTCAGCTACAGAAGAAGGATTGGATGATATTGACATTCAAGATTTAATTGAAGATAAGTTTGGGTATGATGAAGATCTTGATGAAGATAAAGACATTAAGAAAAGAAAGTTAGCACAAAAAAGAGAACTTGTTAAAGCAAAGAAATTCTTTAATGAGCAGAAAGATAAATATAAAATTCCTCTTGAGTCAAGTGGGAGTGGATTGTCGGACGATGCTCAGGAAGAACTTCAGCGCTATAAAAGTTATATTGATGAGTCAAATAATGCTCAAGAACAAACCAAGAAAAGGTATGATTATTTCTTAGATAAAACCAAAGAGGTTTTTAACGATGAGTTCAAAGGTTTTGAGTTCGAGGTCGGAGGAAATAAAATTAACTTTAAACCTGGTGACGCCAAAGAATTACACAGTAAGCAGTCAGATGTTAATAATTTTGTTAACAAATACATGGACAGCGAAACTGGTTTGATGAGTGATCCTAAAGGGTACCATCGAGCTTTAGCAATGGCGATGAACCCAGATAAGTTTGCTCAGTTTTTTTACGAACAAGGAGTTGCCGCAACCGTAGATAATGTTTCTAAGAAATCTAAAAACATTAACATGGATGTGCGATCAGCTAACCAAAGCGTAACTAAAGGTGGTCAAACAATTAGGGCTCTTAGTTCAGAGAGTAGTAGAGGTCTCAAGATTAAAAGTGCAAAAAAATTATAAACTAAAAAATTTTAAAAAATGAGCGTATTAGCTACCCCAGGGTTCCAATTACAGCCATCATCGGCTCAGGTCCCTACAGCAACTAATTACATAACAAACTTTAATTTCTTGAATCAGTATCTTCCTGATACTTATGAGAAGGAATTTGAGCGTTACGGTAATAGATCAGTAGCATCATTCTTAAGAATGGTGGGTGCTGAAATGCCTTGTGCGTCCGACTTAATAAAGTGGGCTGAGCAAGGAAGATTACACACTAAGTACACAGGATGTACTTCATCAGCAATTGTAGCTGGAGAAGCAACGATTACTATTAATCCTATTGGACAAGTAAACAATGCACCAACTGCAGCTGTTCCAGGTTCTCAAATGCCAGGTGCAGAAGCAATTACTGGCCCTGCATTTAGAGTAGGTCAGACTATTATGCTTTCTGACGAAACTCCAGGATCAGTATTAAGCAATAAAGCTGTTGTTACATCTGTTACAGGTGTTAACACTTTCACTGTTGCTTTCTATGAAGCTGCTGCAATTCCAGTTTCTCCAGCAACCTTAACTGTATGGGCTTATGGTTCTGAATTTAAGAAAGGACAAGCAGGAATGCAAGGTTCTCTTGAGCCAGCTGACTTGATATTCGAAAACTCTCCAATCATCATTAAGGATACTTACGAGGTAAGTGGTTCTGACATGGCTCAGATTGGATGGATTGAAGTATCAACTGAGAATGGTGAGTCTGGATACTTATGGTATCTAAAAGCCGAAGCTGAAACAAGAATGCGTTTCGAAGACTATTTAGAAACTGCTATGGTAGAAGCTGTTCCAGCTGCTGCAGGTTCAGGTGTTACTACACAAGTTGTAGATTCAACTGTTGGTAACAAAGGTTCTGAAGGTATCTTCTATGTTGTAAACAATAGAGGAAATGTTTGGGGCGGTGGTAACCCAGTTGCATTGGCAGGTTTCGACTCTATTATCCAGAGACTTGATAAGCAAGGTTCTATTGAAGAAAATGTATTATTCGTTAATCGTCAGTTCTCTTTCGATATTGATGATATGTTAGCTGCTCAAAACTCTTACGGAGCGGGTGGTACTTCTTATGGTTTGTTTGACAACGATGCTGATATGGCGTTGAACTTAGGTTTCACAGGATTCCGTAGAGGTTATGACTTCTACAAGTCTGACTGGAAATATCTAAACGATCCTACAATGAGAGGTGGTTTAGTAGGCGGTGCAGTAAACGGACTTTTAGTTCCTGCTGGATCAACTACAGTGTACGACCAAGTATTAGGAAAGAACGCTAAGCGTCCATTCTTACATGTTCGTTATAGAGCTTCAGAAACTGAAGACAGACGTTACAAGACTTGGATCACTGGTTCTGCTGGTGGTGCACAAACATCTGATTTAGATGCAATGACTGTTAACTTCTTGAGTGAAAGAGCTGTATGTACTTTAGGTGCAAACAACTTCTTCTTATTCTCAGCGTAAGCAGATAACAATAATTGAGGAGGGATTTTTCCCTCCTCTTTTTTAACTTTAATTAAATATTATAAAATGAAAAAAAGACAAGAAAAATTTGTAAATAAGATTTACATTTTAAAAAGAGAAGTGGCTCCACTATCTTACATTTTAGCATCCCAACACAGTAGAAGATTTCCTTTATTACATTTTGATGAAGAGACTGGTGTAAACCGCCCACTTCGTTATGCTCGTAATCAGAGGAGTGCTTTTGTGGATGAGCAAGATGGTAACGCTATATTAGAACCAATTATTTTTGAAGATGGTTTTTTAACTGTTGAAAAAGAAAACCAAGTACTTCAACAATTTTTAGATTTACATCCAGGCAACGGTAATGTATTTGCTGAATTAGACAAAGCTAAAGAGGCTCAAGAATTAGTAGATGATATGCAGGTTGAAATTGACGCATTGTTAGCGGCAAGAGAGATGGACTTGGAAACTAAGTTAGCTGTAGCAAGAGTACTATTCGGAGCTCAGGTTGAAAACATGAGTACAGCTGAGATTAATCGTGATGTTTTATATTTTGCTAAAAACAATCCAGCTAACCTTTTAGAGATATTAGATGACCCAAACTTAGAAATTGAAAGCAACATTGCTCAATTTATTTCTCAAGGCTTTTTAACGGTTGACCCTAAGTCTATAAATATGAAAACTGGAAAAACTTACAGAAAACTTTTATCTCTTCCATTCGGAGAAGACCCTATGTATATATTGTCATCTTGGATGAAGAGCGATGAAGGATTAGAAACTTACAAGAGTCTTTGTAAGAAACTAAAGAAGTAAACCATAATTACTTACGACAAGGAAGCACTCAGAGATGGGTGCTTTTTTTTGTCTATCTTTGCTTTTTATTAACCCATTAAAATTTTTAACTATGGACAAATTTTTAAGCATCCCTGTATCGGGAGAGTCAAACGCTTTAGTAAGTGTTGCTGACGTATTATCTATTACACGCACAAGCTCTACTGTATCTGTAATCACTTATCTAAGCGGTAACACAGCTACAATTACTTTAGGTTCTGCTGAAGGCGCAACAAACGAATTTAGAGATTCTCTTCAGTTAGCTATGATACAGGCTTTAGCTACATCTTGGACTGATGTGGTTTACTCATACGTTTTTGCAAAAGATATTTCAGGAATCGTAATAGCATAAGGATATGAAAAAGTATATAAAAATGCCTATGCAGATGTATGCGGGTTCTACAGCTACTAATCCAGCTGTATTAGAATCTGGAACTACTACTGCAGCGGCCGAACTAAAAGTGACCGACTCTGCTGCAACTTTTGTTGCAAACAATGTTGAGGTCGGAGATTATGTTGTAATTACAACTGGTATTTCAGGATACCCAAATAGAAGCTATGCAATTGTGACTGGAGTAGATTCAGAAACCGTTCTAAGTATTAGTGCTGGATCAGGCGCTCCTGCTTCTGGAACTGGTGGTTTATCAGCGAGTGGAACAGTTTATTCTGTTGTTGCTGCTGCAGACGCATATAAGGCTGTTCTAAGCGGTGTTGATTTTAGAATTGACATTAGACCAGGTGACTTACTATTTAACTCTACTTCTAATCTGATAACTAAAGTAGATAAGGTTTTATCTGCTACTGAATTGTTATTAGATAATCCTGTAGCTGTATTAGTAGGTGATAGTTTCTTTGTAATTTCACAAAATGGAAATGGCTGTGCTGCAGTGTCTTTAGATAATGTATCTAATGTTAACATTAACAATACTAATGGTCAAGTTACATTGCATTATAAAACTTCTGCTTCGTCTCTTGATAAATGTGTAATTGCTCTTGGTCAAACTGTTGTGGCTTCTAACGAGACTGTATTTGGTGACGAATTTTATTTAGCTGTTGAAGAAGCTTGGTCTTCTAAATGGACTAATGTTGGTGTTGAGATGCCAATGACATCAACTGGCGGAGGTAACTTTGCTTTACAGTGGACGGCATCAGTAACTTACAGTTAATAGTTTTAACATACATTAAAGAGGAGGTCTAAAAAATATAGACCTCTTTTTTTTTGATTATCTTTGTAGTATGATTAACTCAGTTAGAAACACAGTCTTAGCAATAGCTAATAAGGAGAACTATGGATACATATCCCCACAGGATTTTAATCTATATGCTAAGCAAGCTCAGATGGATATGTTTGAAAACTATTTTTATCAGTACAACAACTGGATAATTAGAGAAAATCAAAGAACATCTGGTATAGGATACGCCAATATTGTTAAAGGACTTGAAGAGGTTATAGACTCTTTTTCAGAGAGCTCATTTTTAATGCAGGAGGGAACTTACGCTCCAGGTGGTTCTTTTGGATTAAACATTATAAGTAATAGATTTTATCTTCCTAATGATTATTATTTAATAAATAAAATATTCTACTACCCAAGCTTACTTTTTTCTGGGTCAATAAGTGGTCCTGCTGTTGGAGATGTTAATGATGCTACAGCGCCATTTTCTACTATACCAATTTCATCACCTACTCCGTCTTTAAATAGTATAGTAGTAAATAATAACAACTTAAGACAAGCAAGGGTGGTTGAAGTTTTAAGCGACACAAGTTTAAATACCGACCAAAACTTAGCCTTTGCTGCTGGTGATACATATTACATATACGCAAACACAAATATAGTTCAAGTAGAAAGAGTTAGTCAAAACAAAATATTTAATTTAACAAGCTCTAATCTTACTGCTCCAACCAAACAATTCCCAGCATACACCTTGGATGGTACAACTAACTCTCAGGAGTTTATCACTGTTTATCCAGGCAGCATACAGAGACAGGGAGATATTCACTGTCAATACATTAGGTATCCGAAAGATCCAAAGTGGACTTATGTATCTATAGGTGCTGTGGGCGCTCCTGTTTTTGATAGCTCTCAGCCAGATTACCAAGACTTTGAGCTGCCATTATCAGACGAGCCTATGTTGGTTTCTAAGATATGTCAATACGTTGGTATAGAAATTAGAGAAGCGGATGTAATAAATTTCGCTATGGATCAAGAACAAATGGATAACGAAGAAACAAGCTAACATGTCATATATAACAGATTATCAATATTACGAAAATGGAGGACTTGTTCCTGAAGATGCTAACTGGGGGTCGTACCAGTATGTTGGTCTTGATGATATTGTTAACAATTTTATGTTGATGTATCAAGGTAACAACGAGTTGATTAACAATGTAGAGAGGTATCAAGTTCTTTTTCACGCTAAGCGTGGGATACAAGAATTGAACTATGACGCTATGAAGGAAATTAAAATCCTTCAGCTGCAAGTGGATAGTCAGTTAAGATTTATACTTCCTCAAGATTATGTTAATTGGGTGAGAATATCTGAATATACAGATGGTCAAGTATTAAGACCATTGACAGAAAATATTCAAACTAACTGGAGTGGAGCTTATCTTCAAGACAATGAGTACAAAATACTTTTTGATATAGACGGCAATGTATTAAAACCAAAGGATTCAAAATTAACAATAGATAGAATAGCTGGTACAGCTCCAAGTATTTATCCAGGGGGCGGCTCTTACAGCGGTGAGCTTGGATATTGTGTAGACGGTTGCTGGTATTTTGACTACGGTATAGGAGCGAGATTCGGAATGAACACAGAGACGGCTAACTCTAACCCAACCTTTAGTATAGATAAAAGAGGTGGTGTTATTAACTTTAGCTCAGGACTCGAAAGCAAGTTTATTGTATTAGAGTATGTTTCTGATGGAATGGAAACAGGAGATGACTCTTCGGTCAGTGTTAATAAAATGTTTGAAGAGTTTATATACGCTTATATAAAATACTCTATATTAAATTCCAAATTTGGAGTTCAGGAATATATAGTTAATAGAGCAAGAAAAGATAAGTCTTCTTTGCTTAGAAACGCCAAATTAAGATTAAGTAATATACACCCAGGTAGACTCCTAATGAATATGAGGGGTCAAGATAAATGGATGAAGTAGGATGAGCAGAGATATAAGAAATGACTTTATATTAGGTAGAATGAATAAAAGCCTTGACGAACGATTAGTTCCTAAAGGTGAATATGTAGATGCTCGTAATGTTAGATTGGGTTCTACAGAGACCACAGAGATTGGAGCTGTAGAAAACTCTAAAGGTAATATATCTCTTACGGATATAAAGTTTCAAGGGGAGTCTGTTTCAAATGCAAAATGTATTGGGGTTTACGAGGATGGCGTTAATCAAACTTTATATTGGTTTGTATCGTCTCCTACGGTTGACATGATACTCTCATACAATACTAAAACAGACATCTTAACATACCATGTAGAAAGCACTTCTGTTCTATCATTTAATGACAAGTATTTGATTACTGGCGTTGACAAGATAGGTGACCTTTTATTTTTTACAGACAACATTAACGCTCCAAGAGTAATAAATGTGACAAAAAATTATCCATCTCCAATCGGTGGTATTGATCAGATTACTAAGGACGATGTAAATGTTATAAAAAAAATTCCAGGTTATGAGGTTACAGGATCTGCTTATGTTCCTTTTGCTGCTCCAGAAATTACACCTCAAAATCAACCTGGAGACGAAAACTATATGAGAACAAAGTTTCTTTCTTTTGCCTACAGATATAGGTATGAAGACGGGCAATATAGTGCCATCTCTTTGTTTAGTAAGCCGATGTTTCAGCCAGGTCCTTTTAGGTTTTCTATTGACAACTATAACAATGCTGGGATGGAGAACTTTTACAACTCTTGTAATATTTCTTTTTCAACTGGCACAAAAAGAGTTTTAGAAGTTGATGTCTTATATAAGGATTCTGACTCGAATGTCATATATGTAATAGATAGATATAATAAGCAGGATCAAGGGTGGCCAGATAATGAAACAAAAACTATTAGTTTTACAAACGCTAAAATATATACAACATTAGCGTCAGATGAGCTGCTTAGGCTTTATGATAATGTTCCTCGACTTGCAAAAGCTCAAACTATTCAGGGTAATAGATTGATGTACGGAAACTATACAGAGGGATACAATATCGAAAGACCAAAGGGTACTCCTTTGAAAATAGAATACACTACAGATAGTATTTCTACTGATGTTGGTGGAGATAGTTTACCTGCTCCAACAGAAAGTATTGCTCCTGTTACATATACCATAAATCCAACCGCATCTGTGGCTGGATTGATAGATGGTCAAATTACTTTTGACTTATCTCAAGTTACTGTTCCTATACCAGTGGGGACAAACTTTGTTTTTAGCTTAACTTTTGAGTCTTCGTCTTCCGTATCCACAGTTGGTAGCGGACCTTTATTTGACCCTGACTACGAGACTAATGGTGGACTTGGTTTTAACTTATCTTTTCAGTTTACAGTAGAGAGTGAGTACTCTTCGGTTAACGCTATGCTAAATAGTATAGATTTTCAAAACAGAATAGGTACTTCAGATTCAAATAATTTTGAGCCTATAGCTACATCTACTCAAGGGTTTACGCTGGTAGATCAGTTTAATTCTTACCTTAGCAATCCTTTAGGAATGTCTTTGGTCAATACGGGCATAACAGGTAACTGCGGTGACCCAACTGTAGTCGGCAACTGTGTTCAAGGGGGCTTTGGATACTCGGTTAGTGGTAGCACATTTTCTATTCAGTCTATAGCTGCTCAATATTACTTTGATGATGGCGCTGGAAACATTAGTAATCAATGGGAGTATTTTGAGTTTAATGGATTTAGTTCTAATGGCGGATTCACTAAAGTAAGTGACACTTCAAGCCTTCATAGTAATAGGGATTACGACACTGGCATTGTGTACATGGATGATTACGGAAGAGCATCCACTGTGTTAACCTCAGAAGATAATACCACTTTTTTCTCAGCTTCTGATAGTATTAGAAAAAACCAAATACAAGTAACCCTCCAAAATCTACCGCCATATTGGGCTTCTAAATATAAGTTTGTTGTAAAACCAAACAAAGGTAATTACGAGACTGTTTATGTAAACAATGTCTATCAATCTTCTGATGACAAATCAATTTATTACTACAAGCTTGAAGCGGACAATATAAATAAGGTAAAAGTAGGGGACACTCTTACTGTAAAGGTAGACGCTCTTGGAAATGTTAACTCTGTGGTAAAGGCTAATATTTTAGATATAGCAACATACTCAAGGGGCGAGCTTGAACTTGTTGATAGTGCTACGAACCTACCTGGTGTTTATATGACAATGAAATCAGGAGGATTCACATCTATAGATCCTGATTCAGAAACCTATGACTACGGACTAAGACAAAGCGGTCAAGTAGATAATGATGAGTGCAGTAGTGATAGTATTAGAACGACATACTCTCTTAATAAGACAAATGATATTTTAGATGCTAACCCTATAATTCTTCCAGCAGGATCAACTGTAAGGATATACATTAATAACTGGAGGTCAAATTCTGGTGGAGCAAACTGTAACGGAAAAAGCTATAAATTTGATGAGACTTTTTTGGTTACACAAGACTATCCGACATTTTACGATTGGATGATAGGGGACAATATTGACCTTTCTACTGGGTTGGGAGATGGTATGAATGGAGCCTTTTTAAATAACGGTGGCGCTGGACCATACACTTGGAATGGCGCAACAGTACCAGCGTTTCCTCCATTTATTCCAGATCCAATACCACTTTACGGTTTGGTTACTGGTATAAATATAAATTGTTTTCAATCAAGATTTTATGTAATACAAAATGCATCTGGAGGACAATACTTTGTAGATGCAGGAGCGCTGAAAGCTTGTGGCGCAAAAATTGCTGGGACCAAAAGATATGCTCATGCTGACATGAGAATACAAATAACTGTTGGTGGTGGTATGCTTGCCTTTGAAACAGAGCCAGCTGAAGTAGACCCAAATTTATTTTATGATGCTTCAGAGCTGTATGACATTAGCGGAGGATTTCATCAATCAGGAAACAGTCAAGGCGATCAGAATCAAACTGCAGGACTTCCGTTAGTAGCAACGCTAAACTTTTCAGATGTATATTCTTTTGGAAATGGTATTGAAAGCTACAAAATATTTGATGAGTTAGCCTCTCCTTCTACAAAGTTAGGAGAAAGAGTGTTAGCAGTATCTAATCAGGATTACAAAAGGGCTCATCGTTTTGCGGAGATTACATATAGCGGAGTGTTTAGTCCTGGTTCAAACTCTAACAACCTTAACGAATTTAATTTAGGGTTAGTTAATTTTCAGGATTATGAAACTTCTTTCGGACCTATAATGAAGCTTCACGCAAGAGAGACGGATATACTTTGTTTGCAGGAAGATAGAATATCATACATACTAACTGATAAAGATGTTATTACTGATGCTGGTACAGGAGGAGGAGCAATAGTTGCTGTTCCAAGTGTTTTAGGTAAGCAGATTACTCGACTTGAAGAGTATGGTATTTCTTTTAATCCAGAAAGTTTTGCTTCTTGGGGGAATAAAATGTTTTTTACAGACACCAAAAGGTCAGCTGTTCTTATGCTTGAGGGTTCAGGACAAGGTCAGTCCTTAACCAATATATCCGAAATGGGCATGAGGGCTTGGTTTAGAGATCAATTTATAGAGCAGTTTGATACACAAAAGTTAGGTGGGTATGACCCTTATATGGATGAGTATGTGTTATCTACAAATAATGAGCAGATACCTTCCGCCTCATCGTTAACATCATGCGGTGTTGAGCTTTCTCAGGCAGATGCTACTGGAGCATTTTCTTATAGCGTTGAGTTAGGCCCATCTATAGGAGAGATAGAAATTGACTTTACAGTAACAAGCGGAGAAATAACAGTAGATGCCATATGGAACGGAACCACATACACCACTACATCTTCTTCAAGCGGCACACTTTCTTTTGATAAAACAGCAACAAACCCTTCTGTTGTAGATGTGGTAATCACTCCTACTACAGAGACCGCCACATATAGTTCTCTCGTTAATTGTCCTCCATTAAACGAGCTGACTGTTATTCAGATAGTGCTCACTACAAATGCAACTAACGGTCAGTTCACTCACTATGGATATAGATGGACAGACGGTGTTATAGTTAGTCCAACCACTGATCAGCAGGCAGAATTAGGTCTTGTTAGCCCATCTGAATATACCACAGCAACAGGACAGCAGTCTGTTGGTGTATTCCCGTATGACGGAACAGATATTACTATGAGGGTAAACTCTAAGGCTACAGATAACTATGTGTTCCCATTCCCTAATACTAATAATCCTTTCAAATATTTGTCTTCTGGAACTTTGTATGAAGAGGATGACATGAACACTTTAATACCTTTATTAACCAATGTTCCAGGACCTATAGTAAACGCTTCAACTGGTGTTTATCAATCTGTAATTAGCAGTGTTGATTTATCTGGGGGGCAGTATTTATATTTGGTTTGGGACTTAAGAGAGGTGGTTTCTTCTACCTTATGTTATGAAGGGTCTGGCTCTGCTGCTGACGCTTGTTGCGGATGCTCGATAGATTGTAATCCAGTTTACTTTGGACCCGCTTCACAAGATTTAGCTTTAACATGCTCAACCGATACGAATAGCACAGGATTTATACAAGGCTCATTTAATGGTATAAATAATATTCCTTTAATAGGAGATGTTTGTTACTCTAACACTTCTTGCTATGGAAGCCAGCTTCTTCCTGAAGGATATTATGTGGTAGATGTAGCGAGTCCAGCGGTGGCAAGTCCTAAGACATGGATAAAGGTTGGGTCTTATGGTTTAGTAATTGATAATGGAACTTGTTAAAATAAATTATGGCAACAACAGGAATATATTATTTTGACGGCTTATCCTTTGCGGATGCAACAGCCGTGTTTACAGACGCATCTCTTTTAACAAAGGCTGCTGATGGTTTTTATTCAATAGGAGGAATATATAGACAGCAAGTTGACGGATTACTCGGAGCAATAACTGCTTGCCCTTCTTGTACTGCATCTTGTAATTTTATTATATCTCCTGATTATTCAAGTCTTTTGCAAAATGCAGGAACATACAATGTTACCGTAGATTTTGGTGCGGCAACTGGAGCTATTATAGTTAGGACAAATCCTTATGATTCTAATGTAAAATTCCAATGGACTTACGATGGAACTACAGCTTCTGAATATTCCAGTGTTCAACACGGATACCTTCAAGGTGTGATAGGGTTGGTTTCCCCAACAGGAGATTGCAGCGCTCTACCTTTAACAAATGCTAATGGTAGTAACGCAGCTACGCTGGCTGGAAACGCATACAACTACAACTTTAATTTTCCTGAAGGAGGATTAGATCAATGGGAAAATACAGGTACAGCTGTAACTCTTGGACCCTATGCTAATGAAGCGGCAGGAGGGGTGACTCTTACAGCAACAGCTCCAGGAAATTCTTATATGGTTATACCAAAGCCTAACGAATCTCCTTCAAGTGTTACCTTTCAAATGGATATAACCTGCTTAAATGCTGACTTTGAGTTAGAGCCTTTTTGCCCAGCTCCATTAACTGGTATATTAGGGACAACAACAAGTCACTCTTCGTGTACTCAAGTATGTTCAGCAGATTTTGACACTACATACTATACTGCCCCTGTATCAGGAATAGCTGGTCAACCAGCGGTAAACGACTGGATATTTGCAGATGCTAACGGTGTAACTCCTTTAGGTGATTCGCACTGGGGAATATCTTTTAACGGAAACAACTACTGTATAACGGTAGCAAATGGAGTGATAACAAGTTTAACAATATGTACTTAATATGGCAAGTCCAGACACATTAACATACAGTAACGAGTCTCAAGGGTGGCCTTCATTCTACGACTACCTTCCTGACTTTATGGTTGGTATGAACCAATATTTTTACACTTTTCACAAGGGTAACCTTTACCGCCATAATGTGAACGAGAGTAGAAACAATTATTATGGACAACCAAACAACTCTTCTATAACAGGAGTTTTAAATGTAAATCCTGCTGAAATAAAGTTATTCAAAACAATGTCTTACGAAAGTGATGACGCTTGGAGTTGCGATTCTTTGTTTACAGACTTAGGTTCTGGCTCTATGCTAAGTACATACTTTGTTCAGAAAGAAGGGGAATGGTTTACATTTCTTAGGGAGAATGCGGGTACTGTAAATCTAAGAGCACGCTCAGTAATAGGAATACAATCAACCACCAACATTAGTGGCCCCGCTGCTGGCGTATATACTATAAGGTTTGGAAATTTTGATACCACAGCTATAACTACAGCCTTTGACAATTTACCTATTCCTTCTGAGATTTCAATAGGAGACATTGCATACAAAAGCGTAGGTGGTGTGGAGACTGAGCTTGGACCGATAACAGCTCTTAGTAACACCTCTGTTAGTACAGTGTTAGGAACTTACCCTGTATATGGAATAAAGGTAGACACATCTACTACTGGAGCTGTTCCTATTGTTGGTGATTTTATATATGTAGTAAAGGATGCGGTTGCAGAATCTCACGGTGCTCGTGGATACTTTATGCAATATACGCTGACTAATAGCAGTACATCTGCTGTTGAATTGTTTGCTGTCGGTAGTAACATAATGAAAAGTTATCCATAGTTTTTTGTTATCTTTGCAGTAATGAGCTTATATATTAGACCATTAGTTGCAACAGATTACGATAGTATACTTCTTCAGTGGTGGTCTGATTGGAGGTGGACCGCTCCATCAAGAGATTTTTTGCCTGACAATGGCACTGGTGGATACATGGTTTATGACGGTGAAACTCCTGTATGCGCTGGCTTTATGTACGAAACAAATTCTAAAGCCATATGGTGTGACTGGGTTATATCAAACATTAAATATAAGGACAGAACAAAAAGAAAAGAAGCGTTATCTTTGCTTATCAAAACAATCAGTGAGCAAGCGAAAATGCTAAATAAAAAATATGTGTACGCTTTAATTAAAAATAAACCATTAATTAATGTATACAAGAAACAAGGATTTATAGAGGGAGCATCATACTCTCACGAATTAATAAAAGTAATTTAACTATGGCAGCAGTAACAGGAGCCGTAATAGCGGTAGGTTCAGCAACAATGTCTTTTGTCCAAGCGTCAAAAGAAAAAAAAGCTGCAGACAAAGCTAACGAAGAAGCGGCTCGACTAATGGCGGACGCAAGAAAGAAGGCTGAGGTAAATCAGTTTGAAGAATTATCAATACCAACCGAGGCATATGAGGCTGAGTTTGAGGCTAACTTAGCGGCAGATCAGCAAGCTATAGAATCTTTACAAGAGGGCGATGCAAGAGCATTAGCCGCTGGTGTTGGCAGGATAGGAGCTCAACAAGCTGAAGAGGCTCAAGAAACTCGTATTGAGATGGGTCAAGATTTATATAACTTAGATATGACTAAGGCTGAAGCAAGAGAAAATGTTAAGCAACAGCTTATAGGTTTGGATGTGGGTCAAGCTGCTGATGAATCTGCAAAAGCTGCAGAGGCTGCCGACAGAAGCGCTGCCGCTATGCAACAAGGTATTCAAAGTGTTGGTTCTGCTGTTGGTTCAGTAGGTGATGCGGGAGATGCGTATAGCGGAAACAAAAGAAGAACTAATAGGGCTGATAAATTAGATGCTAAAAACAAGCGAAGTTTGCAAACAGGTGATGTGAGCGTAGAAAAATATAATAGAAGAGCAGACAGATCAGCAAGATTAAGAGCACGAAACAAATAAGACATGGCGTTAAAGACAGGAAGTCCAAAAGGTGATAAGGTTAATCCAGATATGTACAGCATATTCTCTAAAAGAGATAAGCAGGTAGATTGGAATAAAGCTTCTGGTGATATAACAAAGGAGCTTAAAAGAGTTGAGAAAGAGCGTAACCTACAAAGAGCTGCTGATCAAAAAGTTTTTGATGATAACAAAAAGAATATCAGTCAAATAGATAATTCTCCTGATCAAACATTTAACGCTGTATCATTAAAGTATTCTCAGCAAATGGCTGAAAATAATATGAAAGCTTTTGAAGATGTTAAAAACGGAAGGCTTAGTAGAACTGACTTTAAAATTCAACAAAGTAACAGACAACAAACTATTGCTACATTTTCTCAAAGTGTAAAAGATTATAATAAACAATTTGAAGATTACACCACCAGAGTTCAGAACGATGAATCTTCTGGAGTAGAGCAATGGAATCAAAAAGGCTTAGCTGGATTTGGCAACATGGCAAATGTAGTAATGATTGATAATTCTGAAAATGGTTTTGGTGAGATGGTAACACTTACACCAGAGGAGAGATTAGCCTATGATGCTGATGGAACTCTTCCTGATAGAAATAAGTTTCCAGAAAAGTTTGTACCAGCCACTCAGATTACTCAAAGGATGAATCAAAAGATAGATAAGGCCAATACCATAGAGGCTGTTGCAGCTCCTGTTGATGCGCTTGGAAAAACTATTGAAGCTTACTTAGGTGATGAAACAATTGTATCTAAAGAAGATTTCTTACTTAGGGATGACGCTAAAAAAATGATTAATCAGTACGCTGTATCTATAGCTGGTAATGATGGTAACATAAGCAGTATTCTTAGCGATGAGATAGGAGGTTATGAATTTACTACTGATCCCAATAACACAGACCCTAATAAGATAAAGGTTGGTTATACGGCTCAAGGAGAATTAATAATTGACCTTACGGAAGAACAAAAAAATGTAGCCATAAAGTACACTGAGGACACTATAAAATCACAGCTTGTACAATCGCAGGACATAAAAGAAAGAAGAGGAGAGACTGCTGCTGAGGTAACTTCTGGAAGACAGGATGAGCTTGCTGCATCTTACTTGAATAGTATTGACATGCTTATCACAGGTACACCTGAAGATGCGGACGCTGGTGGACAAAACTTAATTGATGAAGTTAACAAGAATAGAGGCAAGGACGCACCTGAAATTAAAAATATTACAAGAACAACAGACGGAAACTTTATTATAGAGACTGAAGATAAAACCGTTACAGTTGAAAAAGGAGACCCACCAAAAACACCTGAGCAAATAAGAAGAGAAATATACTCTGCTGTAACTCCAACAGGAACAGTAACTTATGACGCTATCAGAAGCGGTGACCTCGAAGGAAGCATAGGTAAAGGTACTGGTGGTGGTACTATAGGTGTTGAGAAGGTACAATGGAGAAGAGATCCTAAGATTGGAGATGTAACATTTACCACTCAAGACTGGGTAGATACGATGCCGAGTTTAGGTGACAATTTAGGTGTGGGAGATAATCAACAAGAAGTTAAAAATCAGTTTACTCAATTAATAAATACAAATGGCTTCTTGCCAGACGAATTTAGAAACAAAGGTGAAAACAATATAGTAATGGATGGAAACATAATGACTGTTACTATACAAGGAACTCCTTACAAAATAGAAGGTAACATAATGAATTACTCTACCGCTCAGGTGGTTACAAAGATACAGGACTTTGTTGAAGACGAGGTTAAGAAAAGAAACGAAGGAATTTCATCTGGAGAATTAGACTAACAACATGGAAGAATTAGAAAAGTTATATAATGTTTTAAAAAGAGATGGCTTTTATACCAAATCTTTTGAAGAGTTTGAAACTCAATCTGAAGACCCAGAGTATCAAGAAAAAATATACGGTGTTGTGTCTCGTGAAAAACTATTCACTAAAAGCAAAGAAGATTTTCTAAACAAGTATTTTGTAAAAAAAAAAGACGATTCTCTACCTACTGGGGAAGAGGAAGTTATGGTTTCAGATACTACAGTGGTGGAAGAACCTGGCTCATCGGAGCCTTCCGCTCCAGAAGCTGAAGTTGATTTTGGTCCTACAGAGGAACAGCAGGACATAGAGATACAGCAGATACAAGAAGTTCCCAACAGAACATTTGCAGATAGAATAGACCAAGACCCTTTTGCTGGTCAAACTGTAGACTTTTCTTATGATGACTCAGAGGTTTCAACTTCAACAGGTGAGCAAGCAACTGCTATAGAAAGAACATTTGGTAAGAATGAGTTTACTGATTTCTTTGGAGATATATATCGTGCTGGTGCACAAGGTCAAGCACAAGGTGGCACTGTAGATGAGTCATTAGAACTTATGATGAAAGGCGGAAGCGCTTCTGAAGAAGATGTGATGGAGTTTATTCAATCCTACAGAGCTATGCAACAGTCTGGTCCTTCAGACGAAATGAACTCCTTCAATAAGATATACCAAGGTAATGGTGGTGGCGTATTAGGGTTTATAAAAGGTGTTGCCGCTAACCCAACTGTTATTCCACAATTATTTACGTCTTCTGTTTCAGCAATGATTAACCCTACTGTGCTTAGTGCTGCTGCTGTGGGCGGTGCAGCTGGTACACTTGCTGCTGGTCCTATTGGTACTATTGGTGGGGCAATGTTTGCTGCTGGTACTACACTTGAATCCGCTCTTACATTTGCAGAGCTTTTAGAAGAAGCTCTTGACGGAAAACCAATGACAGATGATAACATCCGTGCCGTGCTTGAAGACCCTGATAAAATGAGAACTATAAGGGCTAAGTCTATGGGGCGTGGTTTAGCTATTGGTGTGGTAGACGGGATGTCTGGAGGTCTTGCTTCTAAACTTACAACCAGTGTAGCTAAAGCTACAGCGAAGGCTGGTAAGACAGCATCAAGATTAACTGCTACAGCAGCAGGTGGAACAGTAGAGGCTATTGGCGGATCAGCAGGAGAGGTAGCTGGTAGATTAGTTGCTGGTCAAGAAATGGATATTGCTGAGATTGGTTTTGAAGGTATTGCAGGAACAGCTACAGCTCCTATAACTGTTGGCTATGGTCTATACACCGCAGCTAAGAATCAACCTAAATATCAAGTGAACGGATCTCCAGCGACACGAGCTGATATTATAGATGTATTAGATAGCAATGACCCAGAAGCTATTGCTGGAGTGAACGCAACAATAGAGAATGATCCAGAGTTAAAAAACAGACTTGCAAAAGCTAAGAAAGATATAGCGGATAATGCAATTATAAAAAGAAATTTAGAAGAGGCTGGTGTAACTAATCAAAACGACATTGATGAAATGACAGCCTTAGAAGAAGAGGCTGAGAAATTAAAAGGCAACAACACCAGGGCGGGTAAAAAAAGATTAGCTGAAATAAATAGTCGTATAGATGAAATACTTGACAAGCCATCAGTTGAACAAGAGATAGATAAGAGTGTTGAGGTTACAGATCAAGAGGTTTTAGATAGAATAAAAGAACTAAAAGGGGAAGACTCTGTATATACTCAAGAAGAGTTTGACAATACAAAGGAATTATTAATTAAAGAGAAACAAGATGCCATTCAAGAGCCAAGCACAACGGAGGTGGATGTACAAGAATCTACCGAGGATAGCAGCCAGGTGGGAGAAGGAGACACCGAGGTCACCACTACCCAAGAAAGCCAAGAAGTCACCGAAGGGAAGCCTGACAAAACAACGCAGGAGGAAGTAACTCAAGAGTCACAAGACTTAGAAACATTGATTAATGACTCTCCAGTTGAGGTTACCACAAAGGAAACAACAGAGGTTACTGAAGATTCTCCTTCTCCTCAAAGAAAGGTTAATGACAATCTAAATGTAGTTGATCAAAAAAAGACAGACTCATACTACAAGTCTGAAAGATTTAGTAAAGAGAATCCAAATACCAATCAGCAGAAGCACGAGTCTATGCTGATGGATAGGGCTAACAAAGCGGTAAAGGCAATACAAAAGATATTGCCAAAGACTAAGGTTATTTTACATAGAAGCGAAGAGTCTTACAGTCAATACATAGACACTCCTTCAAGAGGTGCTTTTGATCCTGACACAAACACCATACATATAAATATGCCTAAAGCTACTGGTAAGACTATAGCTCATGAGGTATTACATGCTGTATTAAAACAAAAGCTTGGAGCTGAAGTTAATATACAGAACGCATCTAAGAATATGGTGGCTTCTGTTAGAAAAGCTATAGCTAAGAGTAAGAACCTAACACCAGAACAAATAGCTGAGTTTGATACTTATGCTGATCAGTTTGATTCAGATGTAAAGAACGAAGAGTATTTAACTAATGTTGTTGGCTTCTTGGCTGAGAACTATACTAAGCTTGATGCTCCTGAGAAGAGTGCTGTTAAAGAGTTTGTACAAAAGATTGCTGACTTTGTAAATGAAAAGTTCGGAACCGATATAAATATTGCTGACCTTACTCAATCAGACAGAGATGTTGTTGACTTATTAAACGCAGTAGCTGAAAAGACTACAGAGGGCACAGAGATTACTGAATCAGATGTAAGTATATTAGAGCAGGGAGAAGGTGGTGAAGTTGGTGTATTAAAGACAGAAGCTATATCAAGTAGAAAAGCTCCAAGTGTTTCTGCAGATACCAGGGAGTTTGCCAATCTTATAGAAGACAAACCTCTTAGTGATTTTGATGGTCAAAGTTTTGTTACCAATATGTATGACTTTACCACCGCTGGTATTGTTGATCTTGGCAATGGTATTACTATACAGTTGGAGGGTGGAAAAAGTTATGTTCCATTGATGATGAATAGGAAAGGCTTAAAGAAGGGTGATGTATCAAATCTTGCAGCCTTTAACACTAAACAGCAAGCAGAATCATTTATAAGAAATGCACAAAAAGGAAAGGCTAAACTATTTATGCCTCACTCTGGAACAATAACTCAGTCTTGGCAGTTTCAGCAATCTATATTTAATCAGTTGGTGAACGCAGCTTTAGATAATAAGATACTATCAAAGAAAGATGTAATAGAATCTTTTAATGAAGTTCTTAATAATGATGTTGGTAAAAAATCATTTGAACAGTTTAAGAAAAAGTTTGGAAAGAATATAAAGAACTTTAATTCTTTTAAATCTAATCCACTTGAGATAGTTAATCTTCTTGATATTGATAATAACTTTTCTCCAGATTTAAGAAAAGCACTTAATGATAAGTTAGCTGCTAACAAAAAGTTTCAAAAAGCCATTGGTGTAAAATCAAAAGAAGCTTTTGCTGAAAAGCTAATGGATCCACTAAACAAAGGTGTAGAAGCATTTGATTTAATGTCGGTTATTGAGTTTGATAGCACAAACTTTGAAATACGAAAGCATAAAAAGAGCGATGTTGATTATCACCCATCATTTGCGTATACAGTATTATCAAAAATAAATGGTATCTACCAGCCAACAGGATTCATAAAAAGTTATGACGCTACAGAATCGTACACAAAGTACAATAAAGAAGGTGAGTCTACCTCTATAAAGGCAGAAGAAACAAAAGATAGATTCATCAAATCTAATGTAGCAAGTAGTGCTGGATCAATACCAAAGGTAGCTAAAGTTAAAACAGAAGCTTTCACCAAGGACGGTAGTGTTACATTTAAGGTACAGAAGAAAAGAATATATAGTGAAACTCCAAAGGCTTACACCTTCTTAACTAAGGGGTATGGTGGTAAGTTTATAAATCTACCTAAGTCTCAAATAAAAGTTAGAGATACAGAGAAGCAGTTGGGAGCAATGGGTCAGGATATAGGCGAGAGTGGGCTGATGGTTGAGGTAAACATGCCCGCATGGTTATACAATAGAAATCCAGAAGTAAAAGATATAAATGGGTTTGAAGTTGTAGAAGATAAAACCAAGAAGGCAACTCCAAAAACAGAAGCCTTTACTCCAGAGAAACAGTATGAAGATATTGGTATGACTGAAGAGCAGGTTCAGGATTGGAAAATGGAAAACAGATTGAATATCAAGATGCCTCATCCTCAAGCTGCTGTTGATGCTGCTAAGAATTACGCTGATGGAAGCATATCTCTTGATGAATACAACACTATAATAAAAGATGTAATGCCAATCAAACCTTACACAGAGGTTCCAAAGGTTCCTACTTTGAAGGAGATTGTTATGTCACTTAGAAAGAACAAGTTAAGAAAGGGTGTTGTCGGATTAAACTTAACCATCCCTGATGGTACAATGATTGAATCAAGGTTAGACATACCAGCCTATATGGACTTTGGTGTATACATTGACACTCTACACAATGGAGAAAAGAAAGAAATGTTTGGTGCTAAGCCAAAAGCTCCAGTTGGATATGGTCAGGTAGCTGTATTGAATGATGTTAGCTTTGATAGTAATCCTCGAATGGCGTTGAAGGTTGCTCAAGGAAAGCAAGCTAAGTCTCCGTTTGCTGTAATGAAAGGAGCTTACCAAAACGAATCTACAAAGAGCGTGACTGATCGTGCTAAAGAAGCTATCAATAGTGATGAGTGGACTCAAGTTGGTTTCAATCCATACAGACACGCTTACTTCTATGACAAAGCAAACAGTAAGCCAGTTGAATCTGCTGAACAGATAATACAAGTAGGACCGTTGGTCTTGGCCAAAGGAATAAAGTATGGTAAGCCATTAGAATATGTTGAGAAGAATGGTAGCCCAGTAAAGTTTGAAAAGATTACAGACGATACCACCAACGATCCAATGGCTGAGTCAGTTCAAAGGTCTGAACAAAAAGCTTTAATGAAAGATGCTACACCAGAGGATGTGGTAAAGATGGGTAGAGATAATAACTTTAGTGATGCTGCTATACAAGATTATCTTGTAAGAGTAAAGAAGATGAAAGTAAAGGATGCCAAAGAATTACTTTCTCTAAACGCTGACCTATTCTCTAAGATGCCGCCAAGCTTCGGTAATATGAAGGGTGGAGCTAAAGCTGGATTAAACTTCTTCAAGAAGGTAAACTCTTTTATGGAATCTCTTCAAAAGAGAAATAAAAAATCCAAAGATCCATTGACCAAAGCTGAAATGATGGATCAGACTATTGAGTACATGGAAGCTCAGCCTGAATATCAAGCTGAAGGAACAGGTACAACTGTTGAATCTACTCAGCAGAAGGAAATGATAATGGGTGTGCAAAAAGCATTACAAGTAAATCCAACAAAGAATATGAATACACGTATTCGTAAAATGCGTAACGATATTCTTGAAAGAGGTAGAGGTAAAAGAGATTTGCAAAAAACAAAAGCAAAGCTTAGAAATTTTATGCGTCAAGCTCTTCCAAAAGATGTTTACACTAAGTCTGATGTTATGAGTATGGTTAGAAAGATAACCAATGCAACAGAAAAGAATGTAATGAACCTTATGGATGAGGTGTTTGACTTTGTAACAGAAAGACAAGTCAAGTCCCTCACATCTAAGATTGATAGCATACTCAACGGTACATACGAAATAGTACAGTCTGGCAGAAGAAAAGGAACTAAGATAGATTCAGACACCAGAGAAAGATTAGAGGCTATTAGAGAGGCTGTAAGCGATGATGCTATGGTTGCTGATGACATTATAGATAGTAACATAAAACTCAACAAAGAGTTCAATGAGCTTTCTCAAAAGGATATTCAGACTGATGCTGATAGAAGCAGGATGGCTGACATCTTAACTATTATGGCTATCAATAACTCTAAGTTGATGGACAATACAGATGTCAACAAGGTTGAGTCTTTGAGTAGAGCTGAGTCAATACTATCTGGAATTATTGGTGAGGGTAGACAAACTTTAAAGGATCAAATGGCTAAAGACCATAAGAGATATATTAAAGAGTTTGAACTTCTTTACGAAGATGTTACTGGTGAAAAGGTTGATATGAGTAGTGAGGAGTCTGTTGCTGAAATGAAAAAAGCTTCTCGTTCTTTATCAATGAAAAAAGCTAAAAGAAGAACTGAGAAACTTATACCAAGAACAATGAGAAAGATTATGCTTGCCATTGGTGGTTTCATAAATGCTTCTGAATCTTTAAATGGATTGATGGATAAAATATCCACTCTTCCAGGAGATTTATTTGGAGGTAGAGCTAAGAGATTGGTTTATGATAAAGTAAATGAATCATCCATTGTATATAAGAAAAGAATGATGGAAGCTCAAACAGCTCTTATTGATAAAGTAAAAGATGTTTACGGTAAAAAATGGAAATCCAAAAGCAAAAAGAATGCAGCTCCTTTTGACACGGGCGTTTTAAACTCTGATGGTGAACAGATAACTCTTAGTCCAAACCAAATAGGATACTTGTGGATGCAATACCAAGATCCAGCAAACCTTCCCTCTTTTGAAAGCGAAAACAACGCAATCTTTGGTGAAGACCATGCAAGAATAATGAAAGAGCTGGTAGAATCTATTGATCCTGAAGTCATAGAGCTTGCACAGTGGCAACAAAATGAGTTCTTCCCATCCTTATATGACCACTACAATGATTCATATAAAAAGATATACAGAACAAACCTTCCTTGGAACAAACACTACGGTGGTAGAATATATAGAGAAGGAGTTTCTCCAGACCCTCTTGATTTATTAGGTGATAAAAGCAAACTAAACAACCAGGTGGGGTCAGCCTCCACTAAGGTTAGACAAAAGAACAGCAACCCTATTCAGCCAATGGATATGATGGATAGTTTGCAAACTTATCTAACTGATATGGAATGGTTTGCCGCTTACGGTCCAAACATAAGAGATATTAATAAGCTATTTGGAAATCCAATGATGCGTAAAGCCATCATAGATGTTCACGGTGAAAGTACAATGATGCTTATTGATGACGCTATTAAGAAGATAGCTTCTCGTGGTATACAATCTACAAGAAAAAACGCTGTAATAAACGCAATGAATAATGTGTTTGTACTTTCAAGACTTGGCATCAACCCAACAGTAATGTTGAAGCAGTTGACATCTATTCCTACCTACGCAAACGATATAGGTATAGTAAATTATCTAAAGTATGGTTTTAAAAATGTAGGAAGTATGATTGACACATACAAAGAGATAAGAGACAACTCTGTGTACATGCAAGATCGTGGTTTTACAGATGTAAGAAAAGTTATTGAGAGTTACTCTGATAAGCAAATGCAAAGCTTTGTTCCTAATCAAACTAAAAACTGGTTTATCAATGCAATGATGTACTTCACAAAGTTTGGTGATAAGGCCGCTATATTTATTGGTGGTATGCCTAACTATGCTTACTATAAAGACCAAGCTTTAAAGCAAGGTATGACTAAACAAGAGGCTATTGAGTATGCAATAAAGAAGTTTGAAAACGATACAAAGAATACTCAGCAGTCATCCGACCTTCAAGATAAAGATTACTATCAAACATCTGACCCTATAACAAGGTCGTTCAATATGTTCTTAACCACGCCTAAGCAGTATCTTAGAAAAGAAATATCATCTGTAAGAAATCTGTACAGAAAGATAAAAGCTATGGATCCAAAAGCTGGTAAAGGAACTATAGGTGAAAACCTAAGACAGTTTGCTATGTATCACTTTGCTATGCCAATGTTATTCCAATATGTAGCTATGGGTCTACCTGGTATACTTAGAGATAGAAGAGAAGGCGATGAAGAGGATTTGGCAAGAGCAGCTATCATAGGAAACTTAAACGCTTTATTTATAGTTGGAGATTTATTTAATACAGCTGGAGACTTGTTTACTAATAAGCCTTGGGCTTCATCCCCTAAGTCAATAGCGTTGCTTGAAACTTCAGCTACATTCGCAAGACTTATAGAGAGAATACAGAAGACAAAGAATCCAGAAAAGAAAGCTGAGCTAAGTCAGAAGTTGTTCCTTGAAGCTGTATCTCTAACTGGTGTTCCTGCGGCTAACCTAAACAAGCTTTCTAAAAACTATCAGAAGTTAATTGATGGTGGTCAAGAGCCAGGAGAGGCGTTGTTGAGGTTGTTTAACTTCTCTGACTATGTTATCGAAGGTCCAAGAGGTAAGGTAAAAAAACCAAGCTCAAGCGACAAGGTAGATTTTGGTAGCGTTGATTTTGGAGAAGGAATGTTTAATGACAATGTAGAATTTTAACTATGGATATTAACGAGGACAAATTATTTGATGACACCTATATGGTGTTGACTGGAAAGAAAACTCAAATAGAAATATTAGAAGAGCAGCATAGCTTGTATCTATTGTTTGACCCAGAAGACGATGACATTGATATTAATAAGT
>WLWG01000174.1_pt1 | contig 65263 bp, 80 predicted proteins | sample 6712871 | NCBI WGS metagenome assembly WLWG01 (sample SAMN12718693, study PRJNA515312) | sponge metagenome | isolation source: marine sponge | host: Mycale hentscheli | place: New Zealand: South Island, Marlborough, Capsize Point | collected 2003-05-01 | reverse complement strand
AATGGGACTGGACGGAAAAAAGCTATGATCAAAAATCTATTGATAAAATGGCTTGGTTCGATCATCTTACTGGGGGTCACACTCACACTGATTTCTTTGCTATTAGACCTACTGACTACTCGAAAGCAAATGAAGGAGAAGACTTTGAAGACGTATGGTAAAATACAAAATACTAAGGTTTTTAATAGAAAGACAAAGAAAACTAAACGCTAGTGAAAGATTAGCTACCCGTATAGGTTATATGGGTGCTGGTTTTCTTGTAGCAGCACAATGGACAATAGAACCTATATTATATATTGTAGGTTTCATTTGTGTTATGATACAAACCGCATCTCGTAAGCAATGGAATTTAGTTGCTTTAAATATTAACGGGCTTATTGCTTGGATAAAACATTTAATTATATGAAAGAAAATGAATTAATATTAATGAAGAAAAAAATTGAACAATTAACTAGCGTTGTTAATGGTTTAATTCAAAAGCTTCAACAAGTAGACTCAATGGCTAAAGGTACTTTAACCTCTTTTCAATTACACATTGGTGAAGATGAATGGAAGAAATTAGTTGACAAACTACAGGATATACAAAAACCAAAAGAACAAGAAAAAAAGTTTGAAACAGATGTGGAATAAAGAATGGAAAAAAGGAGTTGATTACCCTTCATGGGGTGAAACTGACGTATATAAAAAAACAATTGGTGGTGGTTATCTTTTAAAAGGTGAAACACCTAAAGATGCGTACCACAGAGTTTGTAATACTGTAGCAAGACGTTTAGAACGTCCTGAGATGGCCGATAAATTTTTTGAATACATTTGGTCAGGTTGGCTGTGTCTTGCATCTCCTGTGTTATCTAATACAGGTACAGATAGAGGTTTACCAATAAGTTGTTTTGGAATAGATGTTGCTGACAGTATATACGATATTGGAAGTAAAAATTTAGAGATGATGCTACTCGCAAAGCACGGCGGTGGAGTTGGTATCGGGATTAATCAAATCAGACCCGCCAGTGCAAAAATTAAAGGAAATGGAACATCTGATGGAGTTGTGCCTTTTTGTAAAATCTACGATTCAACAATACTTGCCACTAATCAAGGATCTGTCCGAAGAGGAGCTGCAAGCGTTAACCTTAACATTGAGCACCCCGATTTCGAAGAGTGGCTCGAAATACGTGAACCTAAAGGAGACATTAATCGTCAATCGCTCAACTTACACCAGTGCGCTGTGGTCGGCGATAAGTTCATGCGACGAGTTGAATCAGGAGATGCAGCGGCTAGAAAACTATGGGGAAAATTATTACAAAAGCGTAAAGCAACTGGAGAACCTTATATTTTATTTAAAGGAAATACAAACAAAAATAATCCTACAGCTTACAAAAAGCATGGTTTAAAAGTACACATGACTAATATATGTAGTGAAATTACATTACACACAGATGAGTCACATAGTTTTGTTTGTTGTTTATCTAGTTTAAATCTAGCTAAATATGATGAATGGAAAGGAAGTAATTTAATACATGATGCTATATGGTTTTTAGATGGTGTATTAGAAGAATTTATACAACGATCTAAAGGTAAAGTTGGTTTTCATAACTCTGTAAGATCTGCTGAAAAAGGTAGAGCTTTAGGGTTAGGCGTTTTAGGTTGGCACACGTATCTACAAGAAAAGGGCCTACCATTTGAAGGATTATTATCACAATATGAAACACGTAAAATATTTTCACAAATTAAAATTGAATCGGAAAGAGCCTCTATGGCGCTTGCTGAAGAATTTGGCGAACCTTTGTGGTGTGTTGGTACTGGTATGCGCAACACTCACCTTAGGGCTATTGCTCCTACCGTTAGTAACAGTAAGCTTAGCGGTAATGTATCTCCTGGTATTGAGCCTTGGGCTGCTAATGTATTTACTGAGCAAAGTGCTAAAGGTACTTTTATTAGAAAAAACCCCACCTTGGTTAAGCTCCTTCGCAAGCATAAGATCAATAATGAATCTGTGTGGTCTAAAATTCTCAAAGACGGAGGATCAGTACAAGGTTTAAAAGAATTAAAAAACATAATGGTTGGGCCATACAATGATATACCAGCTAAAGATGTATTTAAAACATTTAAAGAAATTAATCAATTAGAATTAATAAACCAAGCAGGTATAAGACAACAATACATAGATCAAAGCGTAAGTTTAAACTTAGCTTTCCCTAGTGTTGCTACACCTAAGTGGATTAATAAAGTACATTTTGAAGCTTGGAAAAAAGGTATTAAAACCTTATACTATACTCGAACCGAGTCAGTGTTACGTGGAGATATTGCTGAACAAGCAATGGATGAAAGCTGTCTTAGTTGTGACGGATAATAAAAAAAGGGGAGGTCTTATGACTTCCCCTTCTTTATTAGGAATATTAGGTATGGTACGCCCAGTTTTTTTATTCCTTTTTATTATACAATGTTAGGATTATACTTATTGTTTTCATTTAATATCATATCCTGTTGTTCTTTGTCAAATGAACTTTCCTCAGCAACTAAATTTTCTTTTCTTTGATTTCTTCCACCCTTACTATTGCCCGCTATACCATAAGTATAAGCCCCCACATATCCTCTTAATAAATTTCCAGCTACACTTCCTTCACCTGACTTAACTTTATCTTTTCTTATTTGTCTTAAGTCTTTTCTAGCCTCTTTTCTTATAGCTCTTTTTTCTTTACTAGAAGAACTGCTTGCTAAATCTGTCTTTCTTTTATCTCTAGTTTTTTGTCTTGCTTTTTTAAAATCAACTTTTGCCATAATTTATCTTCTATAAATTTTATCTTCTATTTTATCTAAACGAATATTTTGTTCTTTAATATGTTGCTCTAAAAACAAAATCTTTTGATCTATAAGATCATGAGACGTTTGTGGAGGTAGTTTTTTAGCCTCCTCAATACCAGCTTTGTTCAACTGAATTTGTTCAGTTAAAGTGGTATAAGTCATTGTAATAGATATTAAACCACCTACTATTAATATAATGGTTTTTAAATCTAAACTTAAGTCTGGCTTTCCGTCGCCGTCAATGTCTACACCTACTTCTTTTTTCATAATTTATTTTTTACCTTTTAATAATACTTCTCCAGATGGTCTTTTATCTGGATTATCTCTTGGAACAATCTTATTATTATTATTGTTATTATTATTGTTGTTGTTCGATGATCCACTTGATCCTTTACTAGGGGCATAGATAGGTCTGTAATTATTATAACTTGGTTGATAATAATTATTATACCATCCGCCGTAGTATCTATTAGGATATGATATAACGTTATAATAAACGTTAGGTTTAATCATATTAATAGGTAATCTTAACGTATCACCTTGTTCTGTGACCGCTAAAACATGCGTAATTTGTATTTTAGGTTTTGTATTGTAGGTTCCGCAACTAATGACAGAAGCAACTACCGCAATAAGGACAATTTTCCATAATTTCATTTTTTCTTGTGTTTATTACAAAAAGATCTTGCAGCTTCTTTACTGCCAAATCCCCATTTTTTAAGAGCCATTTTTAGTTTAGTTGGTTCTCCTTTTGAATTTTTTAACGACCCAGCCATACCACCAAATCTACAAGCAAACGAAACTCTTTTGGGACTAGTTCCACTTGTTGCCCTTTTGTTTAAGGTTTTACCTGTTTCTTTTTTATGCTTAGCTCGCATGGCGCGGTTTTGCTTTTCATAAGCCGCTTCTTTTATAGCTGGTCCTTTTATTTTATAAGCCATAATTTACTTTCTGTTTTTAGGTAGTATTTTAACTTTACCATTTTCAGTTCTAGCTCTACTACAACTGTCGTTTATACAAGTTCCAGAGTAAGTACCTTTTCCATATTTCCAAGATACTCTATCTCCTTTTCTGCTTTTAGCTGGTCCTTGTGATTTCGCTGGAGCTTTTGGTTTTGTAGAACATTTCTTTTTTCCTGCTCCTCTTTTTTGTTCTGCTTGAGATAAAGCAGAATCGTTTCCGCCTCCTTTTTGCCCAATAGATTCTACTCTTTTTCTCATTTCATCCCAAGTAGGGTTGTGCATAGTGTCGCTCCAACAATGAGCTGGTCCTTTTTTAATCATATTACTTTGTATTTAGTTGTGTTGTGCTCTTTATAAGCTTTTAAACATTTGTTTCTATTATCTTCTTTTGAAACATAACTGATATGAATCCAGTTAGGTTGCATATCTGTACCAAACTCCCATATCATTTGATCAAAATCTAAATTTTCTTTAATCCAATGATACATTTCTGCATTTGACTTTCTACCATAAACATCGTCAATATCCATAGCTTGGCCTTTACAATGTTGACTGGATGATGCGCCACCTATTTCATTATTAAGTGCCGCTGATCTAAAAAATGAATTTACTTTTATAGGTCCTCCAACCCATTTACGTAAAGGCTCAAATATTTTTTCTGCCAAAAGTTTCATAGCCTCTATTTGATTAGGGCTAGGTGTATTGTCTATTCGTTCTCTTTTAGCTGTGCTGGAGTGTATAGCTTCAGCATATGTTATATGATTACTTATATTCATCTACTTTTACTTTTATAACTTTTTTCTTATTTATGTCAGAAATTTTTAAAGAATCAACAGGTTTGATAGGCACTTGATACTCTTTACTTAACAGTACGTAGTCATCAATTTTTAAACTATTAATATTTTTATAACCGCTTTCTAAAATATATTCTCTTAAAATAGTTGTCCAGTTATCAGGGTATTTTTCTTTTAAGTTTGTTACAACTTGAGCTTTGTAATTTTTAGTTAACGCTCTTGTAACTTTACCTTTTTGTATACCTGATTCTTTTCTTTTTTCTTTAGCTGTAGTCTTTATTAACTCATGCTCTTCAACAGTTGTACCTACATCCCAAGTTTTCCAACCCAAACCTAAAGCTATTCTTTGTATACTTGTGTTTCTATCATCTAAAGCTTCTGTTATAGAATTTACTTCATCAAAAACTCTATCTAAAGGTAGATTTAAAAAAGCTGAAGAAACATTACCTAACATATTATAACTAGGACTTAACTGAAACTTATCATCAATCATAACACTATAACCTCTTTCAGCTATAACATCTTTATCAAACTCTTCAATGTCTAAAGCGTTATTAACTTTTCTAACCTTAGAACTAATTGGAGGCGATATACTTGTTAAAGCTATTAACATATCTGCGTTTGCTCTAGACTTAGATAACATACTCATATCAGCTCTTGAATTATACTCTCTAATTATATTTTTTAAAGTTGATATAACTGCTCCACCTAAACCAGAACCTCTTAATATAGTATCAATCATGTTGTTACCAACTCTAGATATTTTATTATCTTTAATTTTTTCTTGTCTTTCTTCGTAAGCAACTCTTTCTTTTAATGTCATCTTACTAGGATCTTCTTCATCTGCGCCAGGTAACATAGCAAATAAAGCATTTTGTAATGTAGAGAATATTAAGTTTTGAATAAATCCGTAATATAATATTTTAGATATATTTGTTTTATCATCTCCTCTACGATTAATAAGATCTTGACCAGCTTTTTTCATCAACCTAGTATACTGCATAGGTGTGTTTTGAAATGCTAATACTAATCTACCCAGCACACCAGCTTGTTGTCCAGATATTAACATTGGATCCGCTGACTGTTGTGTTTCATCTGATATTGCAGAAAAATCTGAAAAAGCTTTTATCTCTGCTTCACCTTGTGTAAAGCCTTGATTTTTATAAGTATTAATTCTATTTCTATAAAACGTAGCACCACCTGTTGATATTGCAAAACTATCAGCAAGTTGTGTTGGTGTAAAACCTATTTTTAATAAATAACTTAAAGCACCTTCTGCACCACCTTTTCTAGCTGCAGCTGCTATTTCTGATTCGTTTATATCACTTTGTAATCCAGATCTTCTTGCTTTTAACTTATCAGAGTTAAACAAGAAAGCTACATCTTTCCAATACTGAAGTTGATTAGCAAAAGCTAACCCAGCCTTTAAAGGATTATTGTCTGACCAATTAACAAAGTTACCAGCAGATAACATCTGTAACAAAGCAGATCTTCTATTAAAGAACATAATAGCACCAACTGAATTATTAACCCAATCGTTCCAAGCATTTACAATACGACCACCACCAGCAGCTCTGTTGCTACCGGTTTTCATTCTGTATATAATATCTTTTAAAGCTTCTACAGTTCTAAAACCATATAGTGCCTCTATTTTATTATAGTTTTTATCATTAAAAATAGCGTCTACATTATCGTTAAACTCTTTTAAGTATTCAGATCTATTAACCTCTCTAGCTAATCTATTTAAATCTCCTATTATAGTAGAGCCATCCCAAAATTCTGTAGGAGCTACGTAGGTTTCTTTTCTTGTCATAACCTCTACACCTTCAGCAAAACCTAGTAAATTGGCATCATCTTTTATTAACGATACAATTTGTTTTTGATCTGTTTTAGACAAGCCAGGTATTTCAAAACCAGACTTATCCCATAAAAATATTCTTATAGCTTCGTCTGTAGTATACTTAGTACCTGCTAATTTTTTATTTAATTTTTTTCTAACACTAGGAAACTCTCTTACTAAAGCTTTGTAATCATTTTTAATAGCTTGCTGAGAAATTTTCATAGCATTAACACCTGCCATATAAGGTTTTATTAAAGCTTTATCAAAAAACTTTTGATCAGCTTCACCTTGCTTACCTTTACCAGCAAATGTATACATAGTTAAACCTCTAAAGTCTTCGGCTGACGGTGGTAAAAAGAATTGAAATCTATCTTGATTTTTACCCATACGTCTAGCTAAAACATCAGAGTATCTAGCTTCAGCTTTTACACCTTTGTTTCTTTCAATCATTAGATTAAAATCAGTATCTAATTTAGAACTAAACTTAACTCTAGCTTGTTGTACATCAGACTTAACATCAAGTACATCAAACACATTTCTAACTGCTTCTACGTTTTTAAAAGCATCATCAGCAAAATAAAAATCATTATAACCGTCGGCATATTTTTCTATCATCCAATCAGCTTTAGCTTCTGCTGTACCATTTTCCAAACCAGTTATATTTTTTAAAGGTATATTTAAACCTATACCATCTAAAAACTTTTTAATGTTTATAGCAGAAGACTGAGGTCTAGCTGTTAATACAAATATATCTTTACTACCAAACTTACCTTGTCTTTTTATAGCTACATCTGCTAATGGACCTTTTCTACCGTCTTTAACTTCGTTAAACTCACTAAAATCAAACTCAGCACCTAAGTTAGTTAATCCTGAGGCTTCTAAAGCAAATTCACCTGCAGTAAGAGAACCAGTTGTTCCATCAGGCATTGTATACAATACATTGCTATTTGACTGAGCTAGTGTATCGTCAAAATCAAACACACTAATACCTCTTCTTTTTTCGCTATATTTAATACTATTTCTAGCATTAGACATGGCCTCATCAGTTATTCTGTTTATAGTGTTTACTTTTTTGCTATCTTTTTTATAAACTTGATCTACTTTTTCTTGAGCATTAACTAAAATTTTAGCTTCTTTTTTTACATCAGCTTGTGATTTTGATCCACTAAATAAATCTTGCATTAATCTTTTTTGATCATCTAATTTAACAAAGTTAGTTCCAAAAAATATTTCTGACAATGTTTGACCTGTTGGAATATACATTTGAAAAGAAAGATCTACACCAGACTCACTCATTCTAATCGCTGATAATGTGCCATCAGGTAAAGTTAATTTACCTTCATCATATAGTTTTATAGCACTGCCTAGTAATTTATAAGGCATTGACTTACTAAAGTCTTCGTTAAGCTTATTGTCAACATTGTTAGAAACCCAACCTTGCATAGCTAAAGCTTCAACAATAGGAAAAACTTCATCTACATTTTGATCAACCGCAGCTTTACCTAATAAAGTACCAATTAAGTTTTGAGGAGTAGAATGTTCTTCTGTTCCTCTTATACCTCTTAAAGGTTTACCATTAAAATCAACTTCAACTAAATAAACAGGAAAAAGAGTTCTATATGGTGATTGCTGAGAATTAGTAGCTTGTGATCTTATTTCATCAAATAACCAAGCGTTGTTTTTGTTTTCTTTTAAGTAAGCTTCTTGCGCTTTAGCAAAATCATACATTACTTTTATTTTAGCTTTTTGCCTAGCAACATAATCTTTAGTTTCTGTTTCTATTTCTTTTACGTATTTATTAGTTAATTGCTCTGCGCTAGTCATAGCTTCTCTATTTACTATAGCTTGATCTTCCTTAACAGGAGCAATATATTTATTAAACAATTCTGAAACACCATACAAAGATCTATCTATTCCAAACACAGTTGCTTGTTTAAAATAATTACGATATTGAGGGTATGTTTTTAAAAAGTCATTTATAATTCGAGAAGCACCTTCTATTACTGTTTCTTCTTTAATATCTTTTGGTAAAAATTTTTTGGGTAATGGCAAGTTTCTATTGAACATAGTTTTTTCTGTGCCATCACTTTTACGACCTTGTTTAATGTTCCAAAATAAAAATTCAACTTCTCTTAGTTGTTTAAAATTACCTGTAACCTTAGGTAAAATTCTAGAAAGCTGCATTGCGTCAATTATTTGTTTAGGTTTTGTACTAAATTGTATACCGCTTCTACCCGCTTTTAAATTTGTTTCAATTTCTAAAGGTGATTTAGCAGTTTTTATTTTGCCCTCTTTAATACCCTTTTTCACCTTTGTGTCAACAGCTGTGTTTGCTACTATAGCGCCTTTAAGGTTTGCAAGACCTATAAGTAGTCTACCAAAGTCTGTTCTTGCTTTACCTTTAGGTGGCACGTTAAGTTCACCTGATTTTGTAATACCTATTTTTCTTTGTGCCCTAACAACAGCGGCGTTTGTAATACTTCCAGCTTTATAATTAAACTCTGGTTTTAATCTTACAACATTTACTTGACTTGTTTTACCTTTAGATCTTCCTGAAGGATTTGTTATAGCTTGTTTTTTAGTTTTTTTATTTAAAGACTTAGGATCAGTATAAGGTTCATAGAAAAAATCTAATACAGCTGGTGAAGTTCCTAATGATCTTCCTTGTACAAGTTCATTTGTTTTTGTTTCTTGACCTGACTTAGAGGTAATAGCTGTTGGCGTGCTTATATTGTACTCAGGAAACAAAGAAATCATTTCTTTTGCGTCTGGAATACTAGTATAATCGCTTTGTATTCTTTCTGCTTCTGAAATTAATTTACTTCCTTTTTCTCTTTTGTTTTGTCCGTAAGTTAAGTCAGCACCTTTTTTGAATTTTTTAGCTAAATTTATAGCATCTTTAGGGTTTAAACCATAAAGCGCGCCTGCAACTTTGCTACCATATTCTTCATTTATTTTTGCAAAATCTACTTCACCAGACCTACTATCTAAAAGATCACTAAATTCTATATCAGTAATATTACCTATAGCTTTGTCTATTTCTGTTAGTTTATTTTTAACACCACGCAGTTCAGTTGTTTTTATTAATGATTTACCTAAGCCTTCTGATTTTTCTCTAGCTGCTCTTTTAATGTTAGCATCAGCATCTTCATCACCTATTAATTGCATCTTACCAATTTTTTGAGTTGGTATTTCACCAAGCTCTTTTCTATAAAATGCAGCTGTTCTTTTTTGCGGATCTAAAGTTTGATAAACATAGTTAGTAAAAGTTTGTGATTCGCCTTTTTCGTTTACTGGTTTGTAATTTTTTATAATACTTGGAAGCTGTACGTAAGCCTCTCCAAGAACTGTTTGTCTGTTTATTTCATTTCCTAGCTCCTGGTCAAACTTCATTGCTTTTACCGCAACGTTATCGTATTGCCTTCTAAACTCTGGATCATTTTTTAATTGATCATAGGTTTTACCTATTACTAGTTCGTTTATATTTTTTACTTGAGGTTTAGTAGAACTTTTTTTGCTTTCATTTAAAGATGTCTCAATAATTTTTCTATCTGTTGCTGTAATTTCACCTTTTCTAAAAGCAGCATTAGTATCTAGCATATAATTTAGCGCCTTGTCTGGTGAGTTAAGATTATTAGGACTGTCCCATAAGAAAGTCTTTTCAAAAAATCCTTTGTCTTTTTCTAAACCTAAACCAAATTTACCTAATTCATTTGCATAAACTCCTTCTTGAAATATTTTGCTATATTCATCTTTGTAACCTTGACTTGCGTTTTTAAAATCTTTACCTGCGTCATCTGGAAATTGTTCGTTAACGCTTGCTAAAGCATAATCATGTTGCGCTCTTAAATTTAAATTATCTGAGTTTTGTCCTGCCTCAAATAAATTATTATAATAAGTATCAGCACCTTTCTTGTTCATTAACGCATCGTCTTTTGCGTGAGCAAATTCATGTAAAATCATTGTTCCTGCTCTCATTTGACCTTTCTTTAAATCATCTCTATAATCTTTTTCATTTTGAGAAAATATCTTACCATTAACTATAGTACCAAATTTTTTACCCTCAAGCAACGCACTTGATACTTCTGCTAATTGAGAATCCTTTAGTCCTTCTTTTCCTAACAAGTCAATCAATTCACTTTCGTTTTTCCAACCTATAATCTCTACATTGTCTATATTTTTAAATAGTTTATCTGCCTGTGTAGCAATATCAAAAGCTACTAGTTGCGTTCTAGCTATTCTTTCAGCACCAATAGTAGCATACATTTCAAACCTTTGTTTTGCAGTATATTTAGTACCATCTTTATTAGTTAAGCTTTCTACATATTTTCTAGTTATAGGATTTTCATAAGCTATTTTGTAGTTTTCGTTTTTAAAACCTTTTCTAATTAAGTTTACTATTTCAACTAGTTCATTTAAAGTTCCACCTTCCTGTACGTTTAACCTAGCATCTTCTACATACTGATCATACAATGGGCCTAGATATTCTTTTGCTTTAGCATAATCTTTAGGTTTGTAAGCTTGGTCTTGAATGTCTTTTATAGTTTTATCTAATATTTGTAACTCATTATCAAAATCTGCTAACTCAGAACCTTTTAAACTTTTTCTATGCTCAGATATTATTTGTTGTGACTGAGCTGGTGTCATGTCATTAGTAACACCTATTTTATTTAAAATATTCATTTTTAATACAGAAGCAGTCATAAGTTGATTACCTTTTTCTGAACCTATATTTAATAACCTTATATTTTGTTTATCAAATTCTAAACCTACAGCCTCCATTTCTTGAGCTAATAAAGTAATATATGCTTTAAATTTATCTGAATCTTTAGATAAATTACCGTCAGCTAAAGCTTTGTGTAAGTTTTCTTGTGATGAAAAGTTTTTACTATAAACTTTTTTTAATTCGTTAGAAGTACTTATGGCGTTTACACCTCCACTCATTGCGCTTGTAGTCTGAGTAGGCCCTGCAATAACTAATGTTGCCCAGCCAGTTTCAGAAAAACCTTTCCAAAATGTTTCACCATCTATATCTCTACCTAATATTGAAGCGTCGGTTATTAATTGATTACCTGAGTATATTAATTCTTCTTCTACAAATTCTGCACCTGTTCTTATAGCTAAAGGTTTACCAATTGCATAATAAAATTTTGACAACTTATTGTTGGTGCCGGCTAATTTTATTAACGCATTAGTATCAACCTTACCTCTAAGGTTTTTAAACATAGCTAAAGTGTTAGGAGCTGTACCTATAAATCTAGTTCCTAAAAATTCTATAGCACCATTAGCAAAAGCAGCCTTAGAAATTTGATCATCACTTAAGTCTCCCATTGCAATTGTAGTATTAATATCTCTCATTGCAACAGCGTAATCGTATTGATTTATTTTACCAGCACTTAAAGCTTTTCTATATTTTTCTCTTTGATCTATTGCTGTTTTAGCAGCGTCTCTTTGAATTTTTAAATCAATTTTAGTTTGACCTACGGATGTTAAACCAAAGCCTCCAGCTATTAAATTCATAGACGCGCCAGCACTCATAGTTGTAACACCTAAAGCGCCAACCCCACCTAATGCGGCTGCCATACTTAAATTAAAAGATTGCTGAGCACCAGTTCTTAACACATAGTTTAAGCTTAGTTCTGCCTCTGGCATTTCTTCGTATAAATCTTTTTTAGACTGTATTAACTTTTGTTCTGCTATAGCATAATCTTCTAATTTTCCACCAGCTAAAGCTAATAAGCTAGTTGCTCCTTGGCCAAACGCATTGCTTAAATCATTAATTAAAAGATTTCCTAAATCATATTCTGTATCAGCTATATCACTTACTTGACCTCTTGTTAGTACTATTTCACCTAAATCAGTATCAATTTTTTTGTTATCCTGAAAAGTGTCACCATAATACTTAGTTACTTCATTTTGTAAAGCATCTTTTTGATGATTAAAATTAAAATTAATATTAGCCATTGTGCTTTCAAAAGCAGGTAATGTTTCTAAAGCAGATTTTAGCTCAATTTTTTCTTCATCAGTTAATCCATCTTGAGACACGTCTGTGTTAAAAAGTAAATTACCCGTAGCATTAACTATATCAAAATCAACACCATATTTTTTAAAAACCCTAAACATATCACCGTGACTTTTAAATAACGTTTCCATGTCTTCATCACCGGCTTTTGTTAAATGATCAAACTGTTTTTGAATTTGACTATTAAAAGCTTTGTTGTCGTCTTTTAATAAAATTTTATTTGTATCTATAAATCTAGACGCCATATTGACCGTTGCTTGATCTGCAGGGTTTAATTTTTTAAACTCTTCTTGATATATGTTTGTAGCTCTTTCTGTAATTATATTTTTTATAAATAAACTTTCACCTTCTTGAGTAGGTATAGTACCATTCTCACCTACACTATTTATTATTTTATTTCTTAAAGATTCTTCTAGGCCAATTAAGTTTTTCTTTTCATCAAACACTTTGGCTCTTGCAGACATAAAAGTTTGACTTTCTGAATCACCAAGTAAAAATTTAGTAAAAGAGTTTTGTGAATTACCATATTGGAAATTCTTAGAATTAAAGTACTTTTCTACTTGATCAATCTCTTCTTTATTAAACTTTTTTGTACTACGTAACTTATCTAATAAATCAATATTAAACTGCTCTTCAAAGTATTCTCTTCTTACAGATTGATTTAAATTTATTTCTTTAGCTTGTTGTTTTATTGCCGCGCTAGCCAAAGACATGAATGTGTTTTGTGCTTTACCTGCTGTTTTTTGTGTAGTTTCAAAATCTTCTTCTGTAATATTATTTTTAAACCATTCGCCTAATCCTTTTAAATCACCAACATAAAGTGGTGGTGCATCAGGAAAATTAGTGTTAACTAGCGTTGTAGTTGATTGAAATGGAACACCAGCGTTAGGTGTTATAAAAGACGCTTCTGGGGCATCGCTTTTAATTTGATAAGATAAATCTTTTAATAAACCGTTCGCACCTTCTATTCTTTTTAAATAAGGTTGATCAGAACTATATTCAATATAATCTACAATATTAGATTTAACTGATGTGGTTCTAATATCTACATCAGTACGAATATCTTTATATGTTTTTAATTTTTTTAAAACTTCTTTAGTTTTTTCAGAATTTTGAAACAAGCCGGTTTTAATAACACCAAAATCCGGTATGTTAATTTCATTTGTTGCAGATCCTGTTTCTGAAACAAATAGCTCTGGTAAACCACCTTTTTCAGGATCTTTTAACCATTCAATTATAACATCTTCAGGTTGTACCGCTAATCTATCTATAATATCAGGATCTTGCCAAGTTTTGTCAGTTAAATTTTTTAACTCTTGTCCTTGTGCAAATTCAATATCTTCTATGTTAACACCTAGTTTTTGTATTTCTTTATCTATTTTTTCACCTTTCTTATAGAACTCAGCATTTAAATACCCTCTAGCGTTTAACTCAGGTGCTTTACCTCCTTGTTGTATTATTATTTCTAATTCTTTTTTTCTTTTATTGTAATCATTTTTTTCTTGTAGTTTAAAATCTAAGTCCGATTTCAAATCTACCAAGCTTGATTCCGTAGAAGCTTTGTCCTCTATGGCACCTACAATATTTTCCTCTACCACATCTGCATCTAGAGCGGATGCTTGTTCCGTTACTGCAGTCGCACCCGGAACCGCAGCCGTTGTCTTTGCATCTTCAATATCAATGTCTACATCGATGCCTAATCTTTTATATGGATCAATCTCTTCTGGAGGTTGTTCTTCATCTTTAAATTCTACAACTCCGAATTTTTCTTTATACTCATCAAGACTTATTCCTAAATCATCAGCAAAATCTTGTAAAAATTCTATTTCAAAAGATTCACCTGGATATTCTGACGTAGTATATTTAATTGGATCTCCTATCATATTGTTAAGTTTTCAGTATCAACTAAAAAGTATTCTAATACTTCATTTGGTGTTTTGCTTTTAACACCTTTCTTGTCTTTATAAATTTTAGTTTGACTTGTTTCTTGTTTAATTCCCATGTTAGCATCTGCTCCTGTTTTAGCCGTTTTCCATTCTTGAAAAGTTGCTTCTTTACCGCCCACTGTATAAACCGTTATACCTACTTGTTCTTTATATTTTCCGTCACTTAATTTAAACACAGTGTCAATACCAGGACCTTTTACGTATTCTTCACCCTTGTCTATGCTTTGAAATAATTTCAGCATATTACTTGATATTGGTTCATCAGCGGTTTTGGATTTATAAAATATAGTATCTCCTTCTTTGTATTGACCACCATATATGTTTGTTAATCCCTTTACCTTATCCGCATCTGTGTTAGGATCATATGATTTTTTCTCATAACCAGCTGAGTAAAAAGTTTCGTGTTTTATAATATCAGCCAAAGTTCTTTTTCTAACATCAACATCTGTAATACTCATAATACCTTTATGTATATTGTTTATAGCAGAAACACCATATGTATCATCTTTACCATCACCATCTTTGTCGGTAAACTCTTTCATTTTTCCATCTTGCATAAACCACTTAATTCTACCATAGTTTCTTTCCATCGTAGCATTAAATTTACTTTTATCCATTGCTAACATTGAAGCAGCTTCACCCATAAACACTTCATCAGTTGCTTCAGCCATTTTACCTATATTATAATATTGAGTATTTGTTGTTTGTATAAAAGGTTTACCCGCTGCGTTTCCTTTTAATGTTTTAGCTGTTTTATCAAGAGTAAATTGTTTATTAAAATCATTTAAAATAGCTGTACTCTGTCCATCTAAATCTCTTATAGTTTTTATATTATTTTTATCAACAATAATATTAGCATTACCTAAAGTTTTGTTATAATTTAAAGAGTCACCAACAGGTGAAAACACTACATTATCACCAGCGCCAACATTGTTTACATTAAAACTTCTTGCTAATTTTACATATTTTTCACCATCACCTTCTGACCATGTAGAACCGTTTTCATTAACTAGTACTTTGTTTTGCAAAGCCATTTCTTCGTTCATACTAAAATCACCTGTTGGGTCAGCTGTTTTTAATTCCTTAAAAAACTCACTATTTAAAGGTATTAAAGTTGAACTATTTATTATTGCGTCTAAATCACCGCTTACATCATTTTTATTATACTTTATATCTTGTGTTAAAACTTGTTTAGGATCCATAGGAACTGTACCTTGGCTAAAAGCAAACGCAGCATTTTGTAGTTTTTCTAATAAAGTACCTCCAGTTAAAGTACTGTTTTGAAGATCAAAATCACCATCTAATAATGGTTGCATATAGCCTTGAAACTCGCCTAAAGCTACAGCTGTTTTTCCTAAATTTTTATCAAAATCATTTATAAAATTAGTATATTGATCTCTTGTTTCACTATCAAGATTAGTATTTAAAGACAATGCTGTAGAATATTTTATTGCTTCATTACCTAATTTTAGTTGCTCGTCTCTCCATTGATCAGCTAAACTAATTTGCATTTTATTTCCGTCTGCCTCTTTTAAAAGTTTAGTATAATTGTCATTAATGTTTTTATTATAACTAACTCTATACCTGTTTGACAAAACTTGCTCTTGTTTAGCTAAAGCTTCAACTTCTTTTCTTTCTTTTTCTTGGTATGCTTTTTTAGCCGCTAAATATGATGGGCCTATAGAACCAAATGCTTTACCTACTTTTGCCCATTCTGCCGAAGCGGTATCTCTAACCATTCCTGGATTTCTGTAACTCATAATTTTATTTATTTATGCTCCGACCATTGCAGATCCTACTTGACCTGCCGCAGATGCAATTGTTTGACCTATACCAGCTATTGCAGAAGCTCTAGCTGCTTGAGCGTCAAACTGTTGTTGTGAATATCTTGTTTCTAAACCTGAAGCTCTATCTAAGTCTGCGTTTCTTCTACCTTCTTCTGTTTCAAACATAAATAATTCACCTTGTGCTTGCGCTGCTTGTTCTCTTTTACCTTCAGATATTGCTATACTTTGTAACCTTTGTGCTTCAGCCATTCTAGCTTGATTTAAATTAGCTTCACCTTGTGCTTTAGCTTTTTGATTTGATGCCTCTTGAGACTCAATACCAGCTGCAATACCTGTTTTACTTTTTAATGCAGCTTGTGCTAAGGCAGTTGCGCCACCCGCGCTTGCCCCAGTTGCTCTTAACGTATCTAGTGTGTTTGCTAATGAAATATCAGCTTCTTCAGCTTGCATTTCTGCGGCTTGTGTTGCAACTCCTAGATTTTCAAAAGGATTATTTAATAATACAGAAGCATCTGACGCCATACCGGCTAAACTAGTAACCCCTCTATAAGGGTTTATAATTGTACTTCTACCCTTGACGAGTTGATCTACTTTAGCTTGCGCCTCCGCGGCTTTGCCTTCTGCTTTTCTAGCAGCTTTTTTAGATTGACTAGCGGCAATACTACCTGATATAAATCCCATAATTTAAAGGTTTTTTGATAATTCGTATGAAGGCTTAGGATCTTTAGTGTAACCTAATTCTTCATGTGTTTTTATTAAAGAAGGATGTTGTAACGTGTTAAATACCCAAGTGGCACCTTGACTTTTTGCAACTTCCTCTATACTTGTTATTAAATGTTTAATAGCGGTTTTTCTATTTTCTCTGTGTTTATAGTTTGGATTAGATATTATCCACTCTATCAAACAGCTTTCCGAATTTGTAAAATATAAAAATCCAGCTACTATAAATTCACCTTCATGTTCAACTACAAACCCACCAGTACCGTTGTCTGGTAAAATTCTTTTAGGTGGTGCTTGCCAATTAGGCCATGCATCCCACCAAGAAACTAACATATCCCAGTCAGTTTCTTTTAATTTATTTAATTGCATTTAATTTAATTTAATATGATGATTCTACAAAATCTGATGACACAGCAAACAATTCCATAGGACTAGTTCTAGATGTGCTATCTGATGTAATAGTAACAGTTGCATAATAACCTTTAACACCAGTCATTGATGTGCCAAACACAACTTCACCTGTTGTAGCAGGACTATTATTTACTAAGTTAGCAAAATACTTACCTTCTTTTTTAACAAAGCCAGCATAGTATTGTATACCATTTTGAGTATAAGCACCGTCATTATAACTCAGTACAATTTGAGATGAATCTACTAATTCAAAAGATCTAGCCGCTTCAAATGCTCCAACCTTAACACCACCAACTATTTTACTAATTTCCCAACCGTTACTACCTTCGTAATTAACTGTTTTAAAAACTTTACTAACACTTACTTGAGGATTAAATACAAATTTTATAGAAGAATCGTATTGAACCCCATAAAAATTATTTCTTGGTTTAGTTTGATCATAATGTTTCCAAAACCCACCGTCTTTAAAACTGTAGTAATTGCTTTGTAAGCTAAATGTTTGATCTGGTTTGTAGTCCATAAAACCTGGCCAACCTAAAACTCTTTCATCAAATATGACAGTTGCAAAACTTGGTGAAGGGTTTATTACTCCACCTGCTGATTTAGAACTTTGCTGTAATGAAAGCACATATTGCTTGTTGTATATGTCATAAGCACCTATAGCTTTACCAAGGCCAAATGTTTGATCATTTAATATACCAAACTGATCTCTAAAGTAATCTATCATACCATACTGAGATATTTCAGTTATACCATCTCTAGACAGCCTTAAAACAGCATTTCTATTTTTATCAGTAAAGTACTTTCTGTAACCATAAACTGCAAAACTTTCTGGATTATTACTAATTCCATATTCACCTGCATAAGGTATAATATTACCTATAACCATATTTGAAGCTGTTAAGCTTCCACCACCTTCAGCATTATATATAACGTCTTTATCTATTGGAGCTCTACTAACTTTATCTTGTTGAAATATAATTAATGCCGTGTCTTCAGCGTATAATCTTTGTATAGATCCATTAATTGGATCTACAGCTTTAGTTATATCTTTACCTACAGAAAATTCATTAGTATTGTTTATACCAGTTCTAGAGTTAAAAATACCAGAATAAATCATAGCATTAAATCTAACAGAAGAATTAGGTTCATCTTCAACTAAATAAGCTTTTACACCATAATCAACATTAGTGTTGTTATATCCACCTCTTATTCTAGCTTCTTCTACAGCCCAACTATCAGCGTCTGTAGGGTTAGAAAAAACAGGGTAAGAACCACCAACACCATTAGGCACGCCAAAAGAACCATTCCAACCAGGTGCACTAGTTGCAGGATCGTAAGTCTTTTTCAATAGAAAAGAATTAAAGTATTTTACTTCTATAATGGCTCCCATATTATTATCACTTATTTATTTATTTTATTACTACGGATATGTAACTAAAGCGGATACAGATGTTCTTTGTCCTGAAGCATTAAAGTCTGCTGTGTAAGATCCGTTTTTAGTATATTCCCAGTTAACATTTGGTCTAAAGAAATTATAATTTCCTGCGGTAATTGTGGCTGGTGTGGTTAATGCTAGGTCAGTGTATAACTGTGTTACATATTTAGTTATATGTTCTTTAGCATAATATGTACTACCGTTAACAGTGTATTGATATTGCTGAGGTGTACTTACTCCGCCACCATAATTGTAATCCCCCATTAAAAACTTTTGAGAGGCGCTGAAATTTTTACTTACAGTACAAAGAGCGTAATTACAAATTTGACCGTTTAAAGCACCCATTGTTATTCTATACTCACCAGGTATATCAAAAGCAAAAACTCTTCTTACTCCAGATGCTCCACCTGTTGAGCCAGATAAAGTTATTTCATTATCGTTTCCACCTATACTAGTTAAACCTCCTTCTCCAGTTGGAACACCTGACACAGCGCCGTTATATTGTGACTTTGTGTTGGAAATATTATTTCCTCCAATCAAGCTATTGTCAACTGTTTGAGCAATGCTCCAATTAGCAGTGGCATCTGCTCTATATTCTACTACCGCTGAAACAGGGTTAAAAGTTTGCGGTGTTTCTGCTGGTATTGTTGCTGGCGCATCAGCAAAAAAATGAACATAAAATGCTCCTTCACCCACACCTAAGCCAGCTGATTTTTTATCTCTTGAAAATACATAATTTCCATTTTGACCTAAAGCACATTTATCAGATGTGTTACTTGTTGCAGGACTTACTAATGATGTTCCATAAATATATTGACTACCTATAGCGCTCATGTCTTGATCCAAATTGGTATAATTATCTGCGTAGTAAATTCTTTTTCCATCACCATCAAACAATGGTGCCATAGAATTTATTATAAATCTACTAGGAACTTCTGGTTGACCTATTGTTATATTTAAAGTACAATCATCTGTGAACCCACCTGCGTCAGTTACCCTAGCTACAACAACATATGTTCCAGCGCCTGTTGCAGCTGTAAGAACACCTTGATTACTTGTTGTAGTCATTACAAAATTTGTGGTTGAATTTGCTCCTTGAGTTTGAGAAACTATAGACCAAACTAAATCTTTAGTATTATCACTAGTATTAGCAGATCCATTTAAACCTGTCAACGTAGTAATTGTTGGTAAATTACTAGTTGTTACTGTTAAACTTCTAGGACATGTTCCATCAATTGTTGGTGCTGTATTTGCTAATTGACCTGACTCACTAGAAGGAGTAGTTTCAACACCACCTACATCCCATATAAAATCAAATGTATAATTTTCTGTAGTTGTTGCATTTGGCCCATAGTATTGAGGTGTAGCAACAGAAAGTTGATACTCGTATGGGCTAGCAGCTGTACCGTTACCTTGCTTTGTAATTGTCCACTCTGGTACATAACCACTTGTAGGTCTGTTTACACCGTTTCCATCTGTAATTGTAAGACCTATTATGTTTCCACTACCATCTTCTTTTAATATTGCATTATTTATTCTAGCTCCAACAACATCTTCTCCATAGAAAAAACTAGGATTACCTGCGCCATCTGTTGTTACGACGTGTCCAATTCCATCGGCTTCGTTTTGTTCAAAATTAAAGTTTTTTGTTGCTTGAACACCTCCTGTGTCTGTAGCTACTGCTGTATTTAAATCTGATATTAAACCGTTTGTTGATGTTTCCCAGTAAATATCTAGTCTAGAAACAACAGGTTCAGTTTCAAAAACAGCTAAATTTAATAAAGGTACAAAAGGTGCTGCTGCTGTGTTTATTACTCCAAACTCTGCTGTTGTAATAACTTGACCTATTAGCGGGTTTGATTTTGCATTATAAAAACCAAATATATCAACTTGATTATCAATAGCGGTTGTAACATCTTTAACATCAAATAAATCTCTAACAGAAGATATTGTACTTACTGTATCAGAAAGTCTATCAGGGTAAAATTGTTCATTACCGGCAGCGCTAGTTGCTATAACATCATTTTGAACTCTACCAAAAAGCTGTACAGAACTTCTAAACTGTTGTTGAGTAGGTCCTACTTCTGTAAGATCTCTAGGTACTTTATTTATATTGTCATTTATTAAAACAATATTTGATAAATCCCCACCTGTTTCAGTTCCATCAGGATTACCTTTCATCACGCCAGGTAAGTAAACATTATAATATTCTTGCTCTTGTTGTTTTACAACAATTTTGTAAGAATACCAACCTAATGGATTATAACTAGCGCTTGTTATATCGCTATTATATAAGCCAGGTGTACCCAAGCTTCTATTAGATGTAGCTGGTGAATTACTATCTATTGTGCTATTAAATAAAACTTTTAAAGAATCACCAGGCCATTCTGGTGGTGTTGTATCTGCGGTTGTTTGATAAGGGCTATACACTGTGTCAGCACCAAAACCATTAGCTAAAGCAGCTGTGCTGTTAGAAAGAATAGTACTTGATTGTCTACCAAATTTATCAGATAAAACAATACCTACTTGATAATTTCTATTTTGTTTTAATGAATGATTAGGATATTCACTTCTAGTATAAGATGTTATAGCTGCATCAGTAGCATATTTATCAGTAATACCAACTTGATAATCTAACGCAGAAGGTGGGGTGTGTTTATCTTGAAAGTTTCCATACACAACCCTGTTACTTATTAACTCTTGTGTTTTTGCTCTTACAGGTACCCTGTCATATACCCTAATTAATTCATCTTCAGGTAGTGTTTTGTAAGGTTTTGTAGATTCATATGTGTAAATATATACATCATCTGTTGGGTTTAAATTCCAAGGAGATGCGTCTTCTACTTTAATAGTATCTACAACTCTAATAGCTTGACCATCAGATTCTTTATATAATATATCTATGTCAGTAATTTTTATAGGGGAAGTTGTGATGTTTTGTAATACAGATCTTGTAGCTGGTAATGGAATTAATAAATCTATTTTAGTTACTTTGTTTTCCATGAAATCTACTATAGTACTTTCATAAGTAAGCTTTTCATCATCATTTATAAAATAACCATCTTGTTTGGGTATAAACATTGATTGAGTAAATGGTGCAAATATAGAGTATTCACCATCATCAAACTTAAATCTATAACTAAATCTTATAAATTTATCTTCTAAAAACTGTGGATCACCACCATAGTCTGATTCGTAATAAGGATTATCTATAGCGGCCTGGGTAGCTGTGGCAACTGGTATTGGAATTTTTGCCGATGTAACATCGTACATTGTAGTTTCTAATCCTGTAAAACTCAACGCTACACCTGTAGCTATTGTATTTGCTTTATTTGTTTCAATATCGGTTTGACTGTTTACCTTGGTAATTATAGTACCACTTTTTACACCAACACCAGTGACTCCTAAACCTAAAGCTAGTAATTGAGGTTGCGCTGTACCTGCAACAACATTGTTAACAATAATATTTTTAGAATTATTTACCGCACCGTTTGTATCTGCCGTTGCAGCTATAGAAGCGGTTAATGTACTTGCATTTAAAACTTCTATTGTTTGATAAGGATTATAAGTAGAAACTGAAATAGAATCTTCAGTTGTGTAATATGTGGGAGCAACGTATGTGTTTTGAGGATTTGATGCTTCGTTTGCTAAATTAACATTTATTTTTCTAGGTTGATTTCTATTGTCTGTCCAAAATAAAAGACCTTCTATAATATTAACGCCTATGATAGGATTTGTTTGAGAAAAATTTAAAAAAGCACCTTCAACTAAAACCTTGTAATTGTCAGCACCAGATATGTTATATGCAAGAATATAATTTTTTGCGTTAGGGCTATATATAATTCTGTTTTCAGCCTGAGTATCAAAATAATCAGTCCAAAAACTATATATTGTAGTATTATTTTCATCTATAAACTTTCCAATACATTTAATATTAGGCGCTCCAACTAAAGTAGAAAAACTAACTGGAAGAGTTGTTGAAAATAATATTTCTTTATTACCTAATACATTTTCTAAAGCGCCCACATCTGATCCTTCTGATCTACTAATTTGAACGTTTTTTGCATCGCGATATTCTCCAGATGGTACAAGCCTGTCATCCAGGTCTTTATTCATCTTGGATTTTATAAAAGCATTTTTAACTTCTGGCATTTTATTTTAATGTTTTATCCATTTAGATTTACCTCTCATAACTTGAGTAAACTCTTCAAGTTTAATATTAGATAATCTTATTTTAGCATTTCTAAGTTTAGCGCTTCTTTCTCTTTTTAATCTTTGTACGATATACTCTGGTTGATTAATTCTAGAAGCTAAAACAGCATGTATAATATGAGCGTATAAAGCTTCTTCAGCCATTTTAGGTATTCTACTGTCCATGTCATAAGCAAGACCATCAGAAATATATTCTAAAATTATTAACTTACCTACTAAATCGTTTGAAAAAGAAACTTTACCTTCTCTTTCATTCATATTAAATGAACCATTTACATTTGCTCGCTGAGGATCTAAGCCATAAGCTTGGCCATAACCAGCATACCAATAACCTCCATAACCCCAGTCATAACCCCACCAGTCTAATCCTTGATTAAATTGACCATTATCAAAAGCTTGTGTAATTAAATTAGTGTTTGCCTCTGCCCAACGTTCTTCTGTAATCGATGTACCTTCAATATTAGCATCAAAATTATCTTGTATAGGTATACCTAAATCATCTTGAGTAGGCATTGTATAAGGATTGTCAGTTAAATTATTGTTAGGATAAATTAAATGCTGAACACCCAATGAATCAATCCACGACATACGCACATAGTTTACATAATCTTGAGGTAAAGCTACGCTTAATGAAGGAGGTATGTTTAATTCTTGAGACTTAATACTTTTTAATGTATCATAACTAAATTCTTGCAAACCACGTTTAGCATGAAAAACAAGATCTGTTCTTTTTACGCTTGGTATAAGTTTACCAGCACCCACATATGCAACTAAAAAATTATTAACTATATCATTAAGAGTTGTGTAAGCATATCCACCATAGTTATTTTCTACAGCAGTACCATAAGCATCTCTATCACCGTAGTTACCACCTTCAAGAGATTTTAATTGACAAACTATAACACTGTTTTGTGCTAACGCAGCGCCTAAAGTTATTGTATTACCTACTAAAGTATAAGTTGTTATATATTCTGTATATGTTAAACCGTCAGGGCTTGTATATAATTTAAAATTATTTAAACCATAATCAACAGTTGTAGGATCAAAATTACCTAAAACAAGATCTGTGTTAAAAGTAAAAGTAAAAACAGTTTCTCCAGCTGCAGCTGACACAGTAAAACCTTGTGCACCTGCGTAATATTGTCTGTTAGTTTCGGTTATTAAACCGCCGTTTGGAGTTGCCATATATTAACTTTTTTGATTTGTTTCTTCTGATTGTACTTGAGATGCCGCTAGCTGTATTATTTGCGGATCTTTTATTATTACACCTGAGTATAATAAAATTCTAGTAATAACAGAAGTTTGTTCTGTTTCTGATAATTCAAAGCTTTGAGAGTTAACAGCATCATATTCATATTGACCTAAAGGACCTAATGAAAAAGCCCATTTTATATTTCTAGGCTTACGAACAAAGTCTACAGTTAGATCTCCCGCGGTACTTATTGTACTAGGACTAACATAAAGTTTATTGTTTTCGTATAAATAAACTGGAAAATGTTTAGATGCTTGAGTTAATCGAGATCTTTGTATCTCGTAGTAATCACTTCTTTGAAGTCTTTGAAGTTCTACTGGTATTCCGATTGGAATATTGTAAGTAATAGTACCTAATCTATAAAAAGCTACTTGTGTAGCTATGCTAGGTTCTGTTCCGTCGTATAAAATACTATCACCATACGTATCAATAACTGGAAGATTCCAATAAGGATTTGCTGGTGTAGTTGCATTATCATAAGTAGCATTACCAAAAGTTTTAAATATAGCTATTTTTTCATCTATATTCATTATTCTATCTGAGTAATCTACATCTGCTTGAGGCACTCGTAACTGTTGATTTAAATCTTCAAAATATTGTTCAAACATTTGTAACTGAACTTGTGAACCAATTTTATTAAACTCGTCAGGAGTTATATAACCCCTTTGTTCTTTGTTCAGTATTAATAATACTGTTTGATATACAGTGTTTACGTTTATTGCCATTATTGTTTTATTTAAAGTATACTAAGGCGACGTTAGCCGCCTTAATATATTATCACTTGTTTATAGACTTTTTTCTATAGATCTATAAATTTCTACACCTTCGTCGGTTTTCAAAAAACTTGCAAAAGCAGAATAAGGGTTTTCGTCAAATGGAACACTCATTAATTTTCTATCATTAGATCCCCAATGAAAACTTCTTTGATCATTAGCAATTTTAATAATATTAGCTTCTACAGCTCTAATAGCAAAGTTTCTTAATACTACATTTTCATCATTAGCTAATGCAATAAATGTTTTAGGTTGTTTTTTAGCCATTAACATTAAGTCTCTTTTTATTTCTTTAGAACTCATCTCGCTTACTGCAGATCCTTTTTCCACTCTTAATATTGCTTCAGCATGATCTATATCTATTTCTCTTGCCGCGTTTAACGCATCAATTTCTAAATTAATATCTTGTAATTCATCAACCGCTATTGCTACATCATCTTTTTCGGCATATCTACCACCTTTCATAGGGTGATATAAAGATAATAATTTTTGTAAGTTTTGTTTTTCTTTAGGAACTAATAAGCTTCCATCTCTAAAAGTTATATGTCCTAATGTAACCTCTCCTTTTTGTTCATCGACAAATGGTGAGTTTTGATTAGTTGCATAACGCAACTCTCTTTGTTCACCTGAGCTTTTGTCAAACCAAAGTAAAGCATGTTTTCTTGTGTGCTTACTAGGTATAGTTAATGTTAAAGGATGGTGAGTACCTGTTACCCAGTATACTCTATCTTTTATTTCCCAAGTATTTTTGGGTTTTTTAATTTCTTTTTTTACAACAACCGGAGCTTCCATAACGGGTGCTTCTACAGTTGACTGCGCTTTTTTAGCTTTTGCCATAATATAATATAATTTAATAGTTTTAAAAAAAATAAAGGTAAAGCCTCATTTTTACATGAGGCCTTATCTTTATTGAAAGTAATTAAACTCCTTTGAATAATACAAAGTTGTTAGCAGCTTGAGTTACTAAACATCTTTCAGATAGGAAGTTAACTTCCATAGCATCAAGATCTGAAGTAAATGCTCCACCAACAGAACCAGTTAACCATGATTTCATACGTCTGTCATCAGCTTGTGATGCTCTATATCTAACGTGTAAAAATGGTCTTCTAATATTTGTACCAAGAATTTGATCATAAACAGTAGATGTACCAGCTGGGATTAAAACTCCTTCTATAGAAGCAGGACCAACCATCGCGCCTCTTGTAGAAGCATCGTTTAGGTATTTCCAGTCAGTTTTATAGAAATCGTAAGAACCTCTTCTAAAACCGCTGAACCCAAGGTTCAATGCCATTTCTTCAGAGTTTTCAAATAATCCAAAAGCAGTTCCACCTGAACCACCTGCAGAAATAGAAGCAAGCATGTCATCAAAGTCTAAAGAAACTTCTCTGTTTAAGAAAAGCATGTTTTCTTCAATAGCTCCTTGCGTGTCTAAGTTTTTAAGAATATCATCAAAATCACTTATACCAGCAGCTGCACTAAATCCAACTTCTACGTTACCTCTAGCTTGAATAGCTGCAAATAGACCTTCAGTACCACCTGGTTGTAATGCTGCAGGGAAATTAGCGGCATTACCACCAACTAGTTCACCTTCAACACACATCATTTCTAGGTAGTCTTCAAATCTTAGTCTTGTTTCAGACTCAGCTTTTAAATACCATAAGTAACCGTTTGTACCGTCTTCACTAGCAACTTCTACCCAACCGATCTGAGCTGTGTCAGAACCGTTGATTACGTATTTGCTTCTAATGATAACAGGTTTGTTTTGAAACTGAGTAAAAGAAGGGTCAACACTTACATAACCATTGTTACCAACAGCGTAGTTAGGAGTTGTAGATCCTTTTTGATATTCAGAACCATAAACAAATATCTTTTTACCAGCACCATCTACAAGACCTGCAGCCGCCATACTAGCAACTCCATAAGTAACAATTGTGATAGTATTAGCAGCAGCACCAGCTGCACTAGGGTCAGAAGCTGTAACTAAACCTTTAACTTCGTTACCAAAGTCGTCCATAACAACGATTGTTTGGTTTGTAGATATTACGTTAGTAATACTTCCAGCTACAGCAGGAATTACAAGAGTACCAGCACCAGAACTAGAAGTACAGTTATCATAAGATATGTGTAATCTATTTTGTTCAGACCAGATAACTTGATCAGATGTCATAGGAAGTTCAGCTCCTACCATTTTAAGAAATCCAGATAAAGTTCTGTTACCATATCTTTCGACTTCTTGTTCGTATAACTCAGGCAAGTATTGCTGAGCAAAATTTCCACCAGCAGCACCATCAAATTGTAGATAGTTAGATGCTAGTGTTTGTTGTATCGGCGATGGAATAATCGAACCGAATTGTGGTTGTAAAACACCCATAATAATTTTAATTTTTAATTAGTTAAACTTTTTTGTTTTTATTTTAAGTTTTGATGTATCTAGTCCACTAATTGATTTTACTTTTAATCCGTTTATGAAAACGTTTCCATCGGCAACTTGCCTCGGGTTTTCTGTTGATAGATTTTTAGAACTGTTAACAACGTTTTTAATGCCGTCTGCTTTTCCTTGTTCGTAAAAATGATTAGCAATTTTATCTACATTCATTGCAGCATACAAAGCTTTATGGTAACCACTTGGATTAGCTAAATTTCCTTCATTGTCAATATACTTTGAAGCAAAGTTCTCTAAACTTTGTTGTGTTTTAGCAACTTTTGAAGGATCTTGAATTTTATACCTAAATTTCTTTTCTCCTAAATTAAAATCAAAACCTTTGAAATCATTAGAAAATAAACTTGTGGTTTTATTCTTAAATTCTTCTTGTTGCTTTTCCAACAGCTTTTGTTGTTCTGCGTAATTATTGTAAAACTCTACAGCTTTAGAACTTGAATCAACAGGTCTCAACTTGATTTCCTGATAATAATCTTTTTTCATTTGTTCTAACCCTTTTCGAGCTTCAGCAATTTCTTCTTTTAAAGCCAATTTTTTCTTTTTAATATCTCTTGGCTCATCAAGTTCCTCATCGTATTTAAATTTATCTTCTAAAAGAAAATCAATTTCTTCAGAATTTAAATGAGGTTTAATATTTTTATAATACTCTTTAATTAAAGTATTGTCATCTATTTTTGAGTAATCATAATTTAATCGTGTATAATCCTCTATAGTACCACCTGTGTCTTCCATAAACTTTACTAGTTTTTCAATGTTTTCTGGTAAAACTGCTTGTGGTTTTTCTATTATTTCTTTTTGTATTTCTTCTTTTACAATATCCTCTTCTTTTATTTCTTGGATAGGACTTTCTTCGGAAGCTTCTTGTTTTTCGGTGTGTGTTTCTCCCACCTCTTGTACATCTCCGGATGGTTTATTTTCATCCACACTCTCTGTGCTTGGCTCTTTAATGGCATTATCTTCTTTGTTTATTTCTTCTTTAGGCACTTCAACCTTAATAACATCTGGTACAACCTCACCTTGAGAACTAGGTTTTGTTAAATCAACTTTAGCTACATCATTTTTACTTAAGTGACCTAAATTTTTAGGAGTTTTTTTCTTTGACTTTATTTTAAAGTCACCTTCCTGTTTAACAGGTTCATTTGTTTTTGTTTCGTTTGACATAATATAATATTATAAAATTAGTAATTAACTAGCGGTAAATGATGATAAATCAAACCCGTCTAATGTTGTGTTTGTAGATTCAAAATCTACAGGAGCTGAATCATTTTGCCTTTGTTGTATCATTTGGCTTTGTTGTGATCCCTCCATTTTAATTCGTTTATCTTTACGATCTTCTATTTCTTTTTCTTTAATAGTTTTTGATTCTCTTTCTTGTTGAGCAAGTTGTAGTTTATATTGAAACTCTTCTGCCATTAATTGTTTTTTAATTAAAGCTTCTTGCTCCATCCTTTGCATTTCCATTTGAGACTTTGCTTGCTCAAAACTTATTTGTTGTTCGGTTAGCACTTGTTGTTTTTGCGCTTCAGCCATAGCTGTTTCTTGTGCAAGCTTTGCATTAGCTTGTGCTTGAGCTTGTATGTTAGCTTGTTGTGCAGCTTGATCTTGTCTAAGCTTTTGTTTTCTTTTTAATTTAAGAAGTTGGTTGGCTAATTTAAGATTTTTAATTTGTCTTACATCAATAGCATCTTCTAAATTTATTCCACCAGCTTGTAAAGCTACTTGTATGTTTTGTTCTAATTGAGCTTTAGCTTCTTCGTCCGGCTCTAATTCTAAAAATATACCAAAATCATGCATGTTTAAATTTTGCATTTCATCTAAAGTTGCAGTATTATAACTAGATATACTTTGAAGTAAAGATTTTCTAGTTAAAGGAAACTCTAAAGCATCAGCAATTTTTTTAGAAATATTTTCACATATTCTTAATGTTAAATAAAGACTAGCATTATTAACATGTTTAGTTGCTATGTTCGATTGTTGAGCTGCAATTTTTTGTAATCCTACTAACGTATCTTTATCAGGTAAACTACCGTCTCTAGCTTCATTAAGACCAGTTACATCTCTTATCATCTGAAGATAATAATTGTAAGTATTTATTAATGAACCTATTTTTGCTTGACCAGCGGATGATGCTAGCTCTTGAACTGGAATTTTACCTCTATTTAATTCACCATCTTGAGTTAATGACCTACCGACAACAGAACCTGTTTGAAAGTACATGTTTAAAGCTTCTGCAGGATTATAATTAGTTCCATTACCAAGATCAACTTCAGCAAGTCCATCCATATCTAAAAATACACCGTCTGGTACCATCCTAGATAAAACTTGTTGTAGTTTTAAATGAGTTAATTGTATCATATCTGCAAAACCCATTGTTTTAGTAACTAAGGATTCTATTCTACCTTTGTACATTCTTGGTGCACATATAGTATAATTCATTTCTACTTTAGTTGTATCAGCAAAAGGTCTTGTCATGTTTTCAGCTAACTCCCATTTTAACATAGTGTTAGTACCTAAAACTTTTACACCATGAAATAATACTTCTATACTTCTTGAAACTCTATCAAAATTATCATTAGCCGGAGGATTAAATGTATCAGGTTTTTCTAATATTTTTTCTAAACCAGAATCAGTTTGTTTTAATTTAAAAACTTGATCCATATAAGTTTTATATTCAAAATATAAAACCTGTACAGTGTTTTCATCATACGCACCCCATCCATAAATATAGTTATTATTACTATTATATTTTTGTAATTCAGAAAGTTCTTGATCTGATATTTGTGGAAACTGTTTTTTAATCTCTGGTATTGTTAATGCTTTTACTTCACCCACGTAATATATATCTTCAAAATTAGGATCTTCTGTGTAAGAATAAACCATGTGAGCTGGGTCTACGTAGTCTAAAGTAATACCATTTGATGTGTTAAAACTAGTTTTAGCAGCTGCAATACCTAATGTTACTAAATCTAAATTTAATCTTCTACGTATTAATGTGTATTTGTTTTGATCTAATACTTGGTTTATGGCTTCTTCTTCAGCAATTTCTACAGCTTGTTTATAACTTAACTGCATATGTAACTCTAACTCTTCTTTATTTTCAGGTAATTGATCAGTGGGTAAGTTAGATCTTGAAATATCTTTACCAAACACCTTATCAACTTGTTGTATAATTTTTTTACCATACATGTCTTCAGCTATACCTGTAGCATGGTTTGTTCTTTGTTTTGTAGAAAAAGGATCTTGAGCAAAAGCTTTTATATCATAATCTTTATTAGATATTCCATTTGTTAATATATCTACAAATTTAGATAATATTGGTACTGGTTGCCAGTCTAAATTTAAATAAGACAAATCACCATTAATAGATAATTCATCTTTATATTTTTGCACAGGTTGTTCACCTCTTGCATATAATCTTCTAGTGTGAAAATTATTAAATGTAGTTAAATAACGGTTACCATTAGTTCTTCCTTGAGCAAACCATTCAGATTGTATGGCATCAGCAACTTGCTTTCCATATTTAATCGTCATCTTTTCCTCCATAGGTACAACCTGATCAGGAAACGCGCTGTTGCTATTATAATTTATATTCATTTATTGTATTATTTTTGAAATATCACCAGAATTATTATATTTTTTTATACCTAAATCATATTGAGTTATAATTCTTTTAGGTACAGGTTTATATCTGTGTTTATTACAAGCCATTATTGCTAGCCCTGAACTTATAGAAGCATCATGTGTTGTTCTATTGTTTATATTAAACTTAGACCAATCATCTAATGTTCTTTGAAAATAAACATCTCCATAACCATCTGCTTTATAACCAACATAAGTTTCTATGTAAGATTCTATAGCCGCTGCATGTGCTTGTTTAATATCTTCACTTGAGTTAGGTATACCACCTATTTCTCTTTCTGTTACAGATAATTTATTGTAAATTTTATCAGGTCTATTCATAGAAAAACCTCTGTAACCTCTTCTTTTAAAATGATATAATAATCTAGGTTTATTATTTTCTGCAAGTATTGGCATGCCGTAAAACACACAAGCCATTAAAACATCTTCAAAAAATATTTCTGCAGTTTGAGGTCTTGCTATATATTCTAAGAAAAAATGATTAGGCGGTACGTCTAACATACTAAAAGAAGTTAAACCGTGCAACGCGCCATTTGATCCTCTTCTGTCTACTGTACCGGATATGTCATAACTGTCACATCCAAAAGCACCTACATTTTCATTACCGGGATATTTAATACCGTTTTTAATTATTAAATTATTTTGTAATTTTATAGGTGGAACCCATGTTATATAAAATCTTCCTTGTTTACTAGGTGCAAAAACAACTTCTGTATCTTTAATACCTCCTTTCCATTGAAAAGAACCTTGAGTAACTAATGCACTATGTTTTATATCTGCGTTCCAGTCTATTTGCTCGTAAATTTTAGTTAGATTAAATAAAGATGATTTAGCCTCATCTCTAAAAGCGTGTTCCTCTGTTCTTGGAAACTGTCTATAAAATTCATTTAAAGCATCCTGATCTTGTTTTAAACCATCAACTTCGTTTTGCCAGTATTCGATGACGCCTGTATCAATTTTGACATCTTGCGCACCCTTGACAGGTTTAGATGGGGTATCGAAGACAGGTAACCCATAAGAATCAATATATCCTTCGTAGTTCCATTCCATAGGTATGAACAGAGAATATAATCCAGAGCGAGTTTGTCCATTGGCGTTTCTTTGTGTAACGTCTGAATCATAATAAAGTTTTTTAAAGTTATCTCCTCCTTTATCAAGAGCATTACTCGTTGACCCCATCATACATTTACCTATAATTCTGGAACCTAATCGCAAACAAGTTTTAGTAACTCTCCAGTTATTAAGAATATTATTAGGCCTTTCCCACTTACCGCTTTCATCATGTACTAATAGTTTTAATTTTTCACCATCATAACTATTGTCTCCAGTATTTTTCCAATCAATAGTTGTATCTAATCCTTGAAGCTCTGCTTCTTTTTCATTAGCTATTATTTTTCTTCTAGTAAATTTACTTGCAGGTACTCTGTAAGCAAGTTCTGTTTTTGGACGGTCCATACCGTCTTGTATTGGTTTAAAGAAAAATGGGTAGTTGACGGATATGGGTACAACTTTGTCGGTAAACATTGTTTTAGCATCTGGTCCTGTTTTAGATAATATTCCATATCTTGAATCACTAGAGATGGTTGCCAAGTTGACAACTTCTCCTGACGCCATGAATGAAAAACCAGACCGTCTGTTTTTGAGGTAGGCCATTCCATAGCAACGTTTATCTGCTTTACAAGCTTCCCAGAATATAAAGAATAATCTGTTGGCTTCTCTATAATCTGGTTTCCCAACATCAATCTTGGACCACTGCAAGTACATGTAATGAGTACCAGTAATGTAAGTTGCAATATCTTTGTTGTAAAACCAAAAACCTTCATCTCTGTATTCAAATTGCTGATCGATGTAATCATACCATTGTTCTTTAAAATCTACATCATATTGCTCCCAATCAAATATTGTTTTAATATTTTTAAACGAATTAGGTAGTGTAGTAAACTCCCATTTGTTAGATTCAAATTTAGTTATATTTTTTTGTAATGGTAAACCAATTGCTAGGTTTTGTATTTCTATGACCTGCCCAATAGTTCCATCTTTACTTATAACAATTAAATCATACTCTTTGTTATATCCATACTCCCATTTATTATACCTGTTCATTCTTTTAAGAATTTTAGGTTTAATATAATCGGGTAAAATTTTATATAAACTTTGCTCGTACATTATTTAGATCTTCCCTCTGCAAAACCTTTAAAACTTTTTTCTTCTTTAGCTTCTTTAGGTTTTTCGTTTAATATATCTTCTTCCTCTTGTATTCTAGTGGTTATTTCAAAAGCATCCATGATACAAAGTTTTTTTGTGGCAGCAGCGTTTTTTAAACGATCTGCGGATATATCAGGTCCAAAATCTATAATTGGCTCTTTAGCAACTTTAATTAATTCTTCAACTGCTATACGCCCAGCTTGGATTATATTCTTTTTCGTTTCCTTGACGTCCATATTTAATTACAATATCATTTGATTTCATACAGTATAATCTCTCTTTGTCTATAAGAAAATCATACTCACCGTAAGGTTTATAACCTACAAGATCTCCCTCGTTTATTCCTAGCTCTTCTAAGACACTATTACCTATTTTTAATATACCAATAAGGTTTTGTTCTTTTTTACTCTCTAAATCATTATTGTTTTCTAGAGGTTTTATAAAACATCTATTATTAATTGACTTCCAGTTTGACTTATTTTTATATAAATAAACTTGATCTATAGATACAAAAAATAAATCATCTTTAAAAAAAGCTTTACCATACTGTTGCTTTCCCTTCATGTCATACCATCTCCTGAAAACATTGTGATGTATAACTATTATATCATCTACTTTTATAGGGCAAGCAAAAGCTTTTGGTGTAGCTATAACTTTAGCGTAGTTGTTAACAAACTTATGTTCTTCAACTTTAGTATTTAAAACAAGAGATTTATCATTAATTTTAACTTCGTTGTTATATGTTTCACCTAAAGGCTTTACTATAAAATCATATAAGCTGTTCATTAGTACTCTAAGTCATACTCAATAGATATAGCCATGTTAGAATTAAACTTCTTCCATGGCAATATCTCTTTGTTTTTTTTAATATAAATGTTATAAGAATTGTCAGACTCTTCATATAAAATATGAGAAATTTCATGACCACCATATACTGGCTGACCTATAGCATAATGCATTGCATCATTTTTATAATCAGAACCAATACTGATTTTTCTTACTACATTACTCACTTTCTTTTTCTATATCTTCAAAAGATCCGTCGGCTAAATTAATATTTATAGCACCGTATTTTTCTTCTAATTCTTTTTTAGTTTCTTCAATAACTTTATTCTCTTCAGCTAACTGATGTAATAAGCTATGTTTTTGAGATTCTAAAACACCAATGTTAACTAATAAACCATTTAGTTTGTCTTGTTGTTCTTTTACTTTTTTTAATTCTTGTTCGTCTAATTTTTTAATTTCTTTACTCATTTTAATTTAATTTGATTGTTAGTATTTATTTACTTAATTATTATTACTTATAGTTTTCCATTTTTCCGCCCCACGAGAACCAAAATAAGCTACATAAACAGTTGTAGTTAAAGTTTTTAACAAACTAATCCACTCTTGCTCTACTGTAAAAGATAAATGTTCGTGACTGTCAACCCATATAAAAGCTATAGACATAACAGTTAGAAATATTAATGACATCGGGCGTGTGTTTTTACTAAGCCATGAATCGCTTTTCATATCACTTTCCCAGCGTTTTGATACCTCTTGCATTTCTATCATATCTTGCTCTAATAATTTAAGAGCAGTTTCTTTATCTTGCGGAGATATTATAATATCAGGTTCTTTACTTATTAAGTTTTTTACAAGACCTAATACACCAGCGTCTGGTATTACACTACCCACGGTTCCAAGGATACCAGGGGCAACTTTAGTTAAAAATCGCCCAACTTTAGTATCTCTGAATTTTTTTTTAGACATTATTTTTTATTATGGTGTTTTTTACCATTTTTCTTTTTACCACCACCTCCATAAAACTTAATATCTGACATAAGACCTCCTTTTGGACCTAATTGCATTTCTTTTAATTTTTGTGTAACAGCCCTAGGTGAGCTAGTAGGTTGCTTCATAAAGTTAGTAAACTCAGTTAGCATGTTAATTCTATCTGATTTGTTTTGAGGATTACCAGAACTATAACCACTATTTCTAGGAACTTTTAAAAAACCACCTTGTTTTAATTGATGGACATTGCTAAAGTTTGTACCGAACTCACTTGTTCCATAGTTTTCTTTTATCGCAGGCTTAGGACCATCTTTGGTTGGCACCATTATTTCAGTATCTGGCAAACGTTTTCTAATATCTGTAGCTTGATATACTTTTGTTGCATAATTTTTTGGTGGACTAAGCGTTACTCCTTCTAATTCATTTTCAGCTCCTGATCCAATTTCTACTCCACTATGTGTATGTGGCTTTCCATCTTTAGGATCTCCAGCACCTAGTACTTTAGCAACCGCAGCTGCTCCTCTTGCTGCACCACTTTTTCTAGCGGCTCCCCAAGTTTGAGCATAACCCATTTTTTTAGGACCTAAATGCTCACCGCTTTCTGAGTGTCTAGTATTTTTGGCGTGAAGACCTCCTTTGAAATCTGCGGGACCTTTTACTTTACCTGAACCTTCTGCATCTCCAGCTTCTATATCTGGTACAGGATTATATTCTGTTTCAGAATCTTCAACGCCTTTACCTGATCCACCATACTCTTTATATTGAGCAGGGTTTTGTTTCTTGTATTGAGCAGGTTTTTTACCTACTTTTTTATGATCTTTATCCATTTTTTATACTGTTTTTATTTCGTTTTTATATGCTGGTTTTTCCCAAGGTTCTGAAGGGTGTGATTTTTCCATTCTTTTTAAAGAATATTTTTTACCTTTATAATATGCGTATTTTTCATCATAATCTAAACCTGTTCCAGGTTTTCTAGCTTCATCTAAAAATTGGCGCTTATGAATAATTTCATGAGACAATGTATTTACTTTTTGAGCTTCATCATTATCTTCATTCATTATAATAGCACCATTTCTTATTGTTCTAGCATAAACCGGATCTCCTTCCATGTCTCTTTCAAAAATAGAAAGGCTCATTAATTCTTTGTCAAAAGGAGGATTTATTTTAAATGCCATACTATTGTTTATAAGGGAATTTTTTATTGAACCATTCTTGGCGATTAGCACATCCACAAGGAATGTTAAGACCGTCAGACATTTTATCTACAACGGTCTTAATTCCTGTTTTCTCTGTGAATTTAGCTATAGTATCGCCGAACCCTTTAGACTCCATACTTATGATACTACGTAACTTCTCCAGTATAATTGTAAAGCTGAATCATACTTTGCTTTACTTTGGTCATCTGAATCAATACCTAAAGAACAAGTTGACTTAACGCCTCCTGGATTAGCTGTTATTGATTTATTCACCCAACCTTTTAGGTAAGATAAAATATCAGATGCTGTAGGTACATCGTCAGAAGGAGCTGATGATGCAGATCCTTGATCAGCCGCTATACCAGCTGTAATTGTTTTTCCACTAGATAAACTAATAGTTGCAATAGGTATAGAATTGTTAGCTTCTAAACTACAAACTACTGATGTAATTTGATCAGCTGGAAATAGGTTGTCACCATTCATAGCTGGTGTTGAAACATTTGTTGATGCTAGTGTGAATCCATTTACTACATGGATGTTAATAAATTTTGCCATAATTTTTGTTTTTGTTTTTGGTTTGGTTATTATTATTTTTTTATGTGATTTATCAGTTTACTCTGTTTTTTTTAAGAATCTCTAAGCATATAATTTGATGACATCAAATCTGCGACTGTTTTAATTATTCCACCTTGATTGTAGCTTTGTTTTAAATTATTAAACATACTACCTTCTCTACCTTGCTTTTTTTGAACTGTTGTTTTACCAGTAGGATGAAAACCATTATTTGTTTTTTCAGCATGATTATTATGCTCTATAACATTAGGGTGATTAGCTAAATCTTTTTTTTTAGAAGTGTTTATTATTCTTCCAGCACCATGATGTTTTTCATCGTACTTAAGATCACCAGCTAGTTTAGATATATGTTTTTCATCAGCCGTCATATTTATATCACTATGTCCGTGATGATCGTCATACTTAACATCTTCTTTAAGATATTCCATATGTTTTTCATCATCGTGTTTAGTTGCTTCGTAATTTTCAGATGTTACTTTTGTATGAGCATGATTGTAAGAATGTCTTGAATTACCTGAATACTTACCTTTATGTCCTTGTTCGTTTACTGCCATAATATTATTTTTTAAATTTAGGAAAATGCTTGTAAACACAAGATTTTATTCCTGATGGATTTGGTGCATTATCTGCATAAGATAAAGCTGCTTTAGCTCTTTTTTCTGTATTCACAGGATATGTACCTTTTGGTGATCCACCTGATGGCCCACAAAAAGGTCCTTCTGATGAATCATATTTACCAGCATTACTACCTCCTGGTTTATCATCATCTTTAGTGGATCCTACTTTTTTTCCTGGTCCAAATGGACTATTTGGCTGTATATATCCCATAATTAATTATTTATTTACCTACTATTATATCTGCTGCTGTTACAGTTGTTAATGATGTTACGTAATCTACTGTAACTGGTAATATAGTTCCAGCAGGAACTCCTTTAAACTCTAAAGCTTGAGCTGAAATTGGTGTTCCATTACCTACTTTATGTACTTTTATTTTAGCTGTTTTATTTGCTCCATCGACAATAGTAACAATATCATTTACATTATACCCAGATCCTCCAGCTTCTATCTCTACGCTTTGTACCTCACCTCCACCACCTACAGTGTTTATCTTAAGTGTTAAACCTGTTGCTAAGTTATTAGAGCATTCAGTTGTAAGAACTGTAGCACCTGCAGTATAACCACTACCCTCGCTAGTCCCTGGGACAGCGGATCCCCATCTAAATTCTTTAGCATCACCTAAACTAGTACCTGGTAGTATAACTGATATATCACCACTTACGCCTACATATAGCACAGAGCTATTTAGGTTTGTTCCTAATGTTCCTGTTTGATTGTCAGAAATCCAAGCCGGTAAGGCGTTTGGAGTTCCAACTAAACCTGTTAAAGGCATAGCTTTGCCTATAACTGTATCTGCTGTTCTAAATAATCCCATTTTTATATTGTTTTAATCTCTTTGTGCGCATAAAACCGCGTTAATACCTTTGTAAGGGGTTGGAGCTTTTAGTATTTGCATACCTGTTATCCCAGAGCTTGAGCCCATGCCATGTGGTCTACCTGCTTGGTCTAGCGGCCCATCCCATATGTGAGATTCACCTACTATACCAACGTGTTTACCTGGCTTTAGTTTTTCCATTGCTGGATCATATTTTCTATTGTGCATAATTATTATTTTTTTAAATTAATGATCTAGTTTGTAATGACATGGTTTTTTCCATTTCACTTCCATATATATCGTCTGCAGCTTGTTGAGCTGGTATATTAAAATTATCATTTATAGGTGCTCTACCTCCACCACCAGCGTACTGCATTTCTGGTATAACTGGTTCTGGTAAAACAGGATCTTGTGAAGGAATATTACCAGCTAAATTACCCACTGGCATTATAGGAGGTTGTTCGACTGGCATAGCGCCACCATTATTACCGCCTAATTTGTTTTCTATGTTATCTAACTTTGTTATAACATTTGTTTCAAAACCGCTTCTACCTTGACTTGATCTTAGTGCGCCTGATATTGCTGACATTATACTCATAATTATCTATTTTTATCTTTATTTACATTGTCAATAGAGGTAATCATTACTTTATCTATATATGATTTTCCTTTCATTATAACATTTCTTTTGTTACTTGTAGGTATATCATCACTACCAAGCATTATTCTATATATTCTATTTATTAATTGTTTACCTCTAAAAGAAACTTTATAAATATTATATTTTTGTGTAGTTCTGTTTCTTTTTCTCCATACAGAAATCCAGTCATTTTGTATAAGCTTACTCCATCTTCTATTATTCCAACTGTATGAGTAAGTACCCATTTTAAAATCTTTAATAGTAAACAAATCTATACAGTCTAAATATATTAATAATTCTAAATCAGCAGTATTAAGGTCGTTGTTTTTACAAGCCCACTTGCGTATTATACGGTAGTGTTTTAACAAATTAAGATCTTTTAAATCTTTTGCTTCTAGCTTTTTCACAAAACAACAACCACGTCTTGATCTTTAATAACGTGAAATATTTTTTCTTTAAATTCTACTTTATGGCCAGCATGCCTATCAAAATATATTTGATCATCTTTTTTTAATCCTTGAACTTGATCACCCACTGAAATTATATGTGCACCAGTGTATCTTATATCTTCTTTGTCTTTAACTGACAATAATAATCCACCTTCGGTTTTAGTAGTTTCTTCTTTAAACTTATCTATAATTAAATACCTACCTATTGCTTTCATAATTTCTAATGTTATTAATTACACAATCAGTTGATAATATTGTTGTAGCTACAGATGCTGCATTTGTTAAAGCGCTTTTAGTTACAAGTAGCGGATCAATAATACCTGATTTAATCATGTCTACTGTTTCACCTGTTATAACGTTTAAGCCATAACCTTCTTTTTTAGGTTCATTAGCTTTAATACCTGCATTTATTAATATAGTATTAAAAGGAGCTTTAATAGCATTGTATAATATATTTTCACCTATATTATTTTTATTTAATACTTTTGAAGAATTTAAAAGAGCTATACCACCTCCAGAAACAATACCTTCTTTTATGGCAGCTTTTGTAGCACATATAGCATCTTCTACTCTATCTGTTTTTTCTTTTAATTCTAAATCAGAATTAGCACCTACTTTTACAACAGCTACTTTAGCACTTAATCTACCTAGTCTATGTTCTAAACCTATTCTTACGTGCTCTTTGTTTTTCTTCTTTAATTTATCTTTAATGTCTTTTATAATTGCTTCAACCTCTTCGTTACCTGATTCAACTCTTATTATTGATTTATCAACTTCTGTTGAAACTTTAAGACATGATCCTAAATATTCTGTTTTTATAGAATCTAAGTTATCACCTAGATTTTCATTAACAACAACCGCACCGGTTAAAAGAGAAAGATCTTCTAATATTTCTTTTCTTCTTAAACCAAAAGCAGGTGGATCTAAAACATTTATTTTTATATTACCTTTCATTTTATTCATAAGTAAAGCAGATAATACATTATCTTCTATTTCACCTATAATAAGTAAAGGATGTTTTTCTTTTATAACATACTCTAAAACAGGTTGAATCTGTCTTATTGATTCAACTTTAGAATCCATAATTAAAATTAATGGATTTTCAAGTTCTGCTATACCTTTTTCTTTATTGTTTATAAAGTTAGGGTGAACTAAACCCTTGTTGTATTCTACACCTTCAACTATATCTACTTTTGTTTCACCTATTGATGATGGTTCCATAACAACTAAACCTGTATCACCTACGTTTTTAAAAGCATCAGCTATTAATGAGCCAAGCTCTTTATCATTGTTTGTTGCTATAGTTGCAACATTATTTATATGATCTCCTTTTACAGATAAAGAATTTTTTTCTAATTCTTTTATAATTTTAGATACACCTGTGTTTATACCTTCTTTTATTTGTCTACCATTTTTAGAATCTAAAACACTATAAGCATTTAATAAAATGGAATGTGAAAGAACAGTTGCAGTTGTAGTTCCATCACCTGCTTCTTTTACTGTTTTTCTAGCGGCTTCTTTAAGTAGTGTACAACCCATATTTTCTACAGGATCTAGCAATATAATTGAATCTGCTACAGTTACACCATCTTTAGTAATAATAGGACTACCGCTTGAATCCTCTAAGATAACACATTTACCGCTAGCTCCAAGTGTGGAGCTAACAGCTTTTGTGAGTTTTTCTATACCTTTAAATATTTGATCCTTAGCTTCGTTACCAAAGCTTAGGTTCTTGACTATTGCGTCTGACATAATTTAATTAAATTTGATTGAATTGATTTTATTTAAAAGTTTTAACAACTTGTGGTCCGTGAAGAAATGAAAGCTTTTTCTTGTAATGTTCAATAGAAGAATCTATTGCTTGTTCTGCGCCTTCAAGAGTTTCACGTCTTGTTACGTCGATCCAAGAATTTTTTTTATTTGGATCAAGGTATTCAGTTTGATAAAAACCGTTTGGTAATTGAACAATTCGCCAGTTTTTCTTTTTGGCTACATGTTTAAAAAGGTTAATGGTTTCTTCTGATAATTGTGGTTGACTACTCCACGAACTAGTCGAATAAAATAGTGTCATTGGTATTGGTTTTAAATTTGACATTGGTTATTGCTCTATTAAGAGCGGGTTATATTGCTATTATCACTTGTTTTTTTTACTTTTTACTTTAAAAATTATTTGTATCTAATATTTGGTATTTAATTTTTATTGAAAAAGTGCTACCAGTTCCGCCAGTAATGTTTGAACTACTACTAACCATTAATGGTTGGTTTATATATAATTTAGGCTTGGGAGAAAAGGATGAGCCCGAGTTACTGTAAACTACAGAGGTGTTTGCGGTATATTGGAAAATTTCCAATCCGCATTGTAAACCATCTCCTCCGGTTATGTTAGCTAAAGCCATTTGTAAAGTTGTCGATCCATTAGATATATTACCAGCAAAACTTGTTCTAGTAAAAGTAGTTCCATCTGTTCTTGTGAAAGTCATAGAATGAAAAGCTGGCATATCAAATCCACTTGAATTACTTGTTGCAGGGTTTATTTCTATTTGCGCTTGAGATGTAACACCTGTAACCGTTGTCCCAGCTGCAATATATTGAAGACTGTCAGAAACACTTTGACCTACTTCTATTAAGGGTGTAGGTTGATCGGTGGTAAAAAAATTTAAACCACTCCCTGTTGCACTAAATTGAGATTGAAAATTTAAATAAGTTGAAAGTTCTAATATTTTATAAGTTTTATTTGCTCCAGGAGCTGCTAACAATTGAAAAGGTGTAGTTAATCCTTGCATTTGAGCCGCTGTTAAAACAAAGGTTTGTTCAAGAGTTGTATCTGTTGATTCTATAATATTACCATCCGTATCAACAGCTAAGTCATAAGTTTTTGTACCTGTAATTGTTCCTGATCCATATCCAGGCATTTGTATAGATTTGTCATCACCTATAATAAATGCAGAGTTTGGAGAAGTGGAATAACTTCCAAAACTCCAATGTAAACCGTTTTTTACTGCTGTATTATTTTTATAAAGCCCTTGCCATACTCTAGAAGTTTCAACCGCGGGATTACCAGGGTTGATACTCATGTAAAACATAATATTTTTAAAAGTAAAGTTTGTAAAATCCCCAACTATATTTGAACCAGCGCCTCTAATACTAACTCTTTTAAAAAATGAATTACCACCTACATTTACAGCTGAACCATTAAAATTCCACTCACCTAAATTAGGTGATGGGGAAAACGTTATAACAGAGTCTCCTAAAACACCATTAGGTCCATCAGACCATATGGGTAAAGTGTTTGTTGTACCTGATCCTGAAATACTTCCAGTAGAATTAATTGTTACGTCACCTGTTCCATCAACTGGTGATATAGTTATGTTTGTTCCTGGTATTATCTTAGTAACAACTCCACCTGGCCCACTTGTAGGAACACGTAAAAAAGATCTTAATTGAGAAAGACTAACTCTTTTAGTTGGTTTTTTGTTATCACTAATATCTGTTATAACTAAAGTATCATTTCCAGCTAAAGAAGAAATTTTAGGGTATGAGTATATTATTGCCATATTACTTTAAATTTATTTTAACAATTAGTTCCAGATCCATCTACAGCTCCAGTTGCAACAACCTCACCTTGATTACCTATCTTGATAAACAAGCCATTTGCTGCTAATCTGTAATATCCTCCAGTCACATAAGAAGGTGAGCTTGAGTTACTAGTGTAACAGGTATCTCCTGGGACGGGACCAAGGGCACCAGCTCCATTTAAATTATTATGATAAAATGTGTTTTGATTAGTGGGTGTAAGGCTACACACAGTATTAAAGGTTCCGTTTCCACTACAACTAAACTGAACAGTACCAGGCGCAGTTTGACCACCAGTACTAACTGTTAAATCACTAGCGTTTACAAAATCCATGTTTTGCGCTAAAATTCTATAAGCAATTCTAATTCTAAAAGTAGAACCTTGGCAAGGCGAGCTTGTGTACTCCCTAGTAGTTCGTAACCAAATACTTCTATTAGCATAGTTCATTGATACGTTATTCAAAATATCCAATGGCTGCGAACCGGGGCTTTGTGTTCCAATTCTTACCCAAGCTGGTCTTGAATATATAAGCGGTCTTGGTCTGTTGTCAACCTGGAACTGTGATTGCCACTGCGGCGCAAAATTAAGCTTACTTGATTCTGATTCGTAAGTACCTAATTCCCAAGCCGCATTTGTACGGTTATAATTTCCTGAATTTCTTGGGAGAAAACTACCTGAATTTCCATTATTATTTGCTGTTTTATAATAAGTAACATGATCTATAACTATATACTTGTTTGAACCTGCTTTTGGTATTACTTCTATTGGAGCATTACCCTGTTTTGGACCACCACCCGTATTTTGCGCTTGTCTATAAAGCCACGCGTTAGGCTCCAGTGTAATTACTGTATATCTTAAATCTTCAACCACTTTACCGTTTGTTCCAAAAGCAGGAGTAGTTCTTTTTATTTCTGACGTAGTTTCACTTAGTAAAAAATTTGATTGACCATAACCACCTGCTTTTATATATCTTGCTGAAGGTTGATTAAAAGTAGCATTATTAACAAAAAAGTTTTGTTCTGTTGTTGGTCCTACGTTTAATTCGTTTCTAGCTCTTAATGTACCATTAACATCCATAGCAGATGCAGGAGTTGATGTTCTAAATCCTACTTTTTTATTTACAGTATCTAAATAAAGAGTTGGATCGCCAGATGTACCCATTTGAATTACACTGCCAGTGTCTGTTATTTCTGAATTACCTAAAGCTGTATTGCCAGTCCATTTAGGTAATGTGTTTGCTGTTCCGTTACCGGTTACAGTACCACCACCACCGCCTGATGTTTCAATTACATTACCACTAGAATCTACAGCTAATGTGTAAGCGGCTGTACCAGTTATATTACCTGAACCATATTGGCTAAACGCTAATGATCCATCGCTGAAATCCATATTTATTGCGTTTTTTTCAGCGCCGGTACCAGATGTTCCACCTATATTAAATTGACCACTAGTATTTAAAGCCATGTACGTGGTTCCTGTTCTTGAATAACCGGCAAAACCTGGTGGTACATTTGAGTTTTCAAATAAAACAATACTTGATGCACTACCAAAATTTCTAAGACCTACTCTTGTGCCATTTGCAATATCACCACTTATTTCAAGATTATTTGTTGAAACAGATAAATCTTGACCGGCATATGATCCTTTCTGTATTGAAACGTTTCCGTCCGAAGTAAGCCTCATCCTTTCAACACTTAATGTATCAAAAGCTAATGTTCCTAAACTGTTTGCGCTTCGTATTTCCCAGTTTGAATAACTGTCAGTTTCAGAAACTAAAGCGTGTCTTAAAGCTCCGTGACCATCACCATTAGTTCCGTCAGCTATTAATCTTACTTTTGAGCCTCCAAAATTTTGACCACTAGTAACTGTAGCTGTATTTGATATTTTTAATTCAACATCAGGGTTTGCAGAGCTTTCAAGTTGCAATAAAGAATCAGGAGTAGTCGTCCCGATTCCTAATTCACCATCGCCATTTAAAAACATTCCAGTACCACTAGGTGTGTATGCTGCTAAAACATAATTAGCACTAGCTGCTCCACTACAATCTATACTTAAACCATATGCACCAGTTGTGTAATTTTTCATTATAGATGTCCAGTTAGCATCAGTTGAAATTACGTTTAATTTAACATTAGCAGCTGTTGATGGTATACCTACCTTGCCGTTTTGTATGGTCATAGTTGTGCCACCACTAATACCAAAGTTTATGTTACCTTGGTAAGAGGTAAAAAACATTGGTCTATTTGCGTCTCCTTCAAATCTATAATTAGAACCATCCCAAAGCCCCATATTTAATTGATTTGTTCCATCAATTAATTTTACTCTAGCACCAGTTTTATTTACTTCAAAATTTACGCTTGGAGCTCCACCAATACCAACATTTCCTGCAAAAGTTGAATCATTAGTTGAAAAAGTTATTGGGCCATCACCTATAGTCGCGGCTGTTGTTGATGTGTTAGTAAATTTAACTACCTTTTGAGTTGTACCACCTCCGCTAACACTACCACTTGATAATGCATATCTACCATCTAAATCAACTGTTACATTACTTTGATTTTGTACAGTTGCAGTTAAAACACCATCACCAGTGTTGAAAGCTAAACCTGTTAAAAAATCATTATCATTATCATTTTGCGCTGCTATAGTAACACTATTAGAACTATCTGTTAATGTTATATTACTACCTTTTACAAGCTTTACTATATTAGTTGCAGCGTTAGAATCTGTAAGTATTAAATCAACATCATTTGTAGATTGAGCACTTGTGTATGTGTATGTAGTGTCACTACCCGAACCTGTTAAAGTTATTGTATTTCCACTTTGTGCAGCGGTAATAAATGTTCCATCACCTAATATTTTTACAGTACCACCACCATCACTTAGCAATATACCAGAATCTGTATTGTTTGATCCAGTACCTGTAATAGTTTGAAATGCGTTTTGTGTATCTGTCCAAGGCACGTTAACAATTAGTTGATCATCTGTGTTTTTAGTTACACCATAAGTTCTAGCTGTTAAAGTTGATTGTGTATTAGCTGCAGGTGTACTGTTATTATCATATCTAATTTTACCTAATCCTAAGGTTGAGGTAGTCATAGCACTATATTGAGTATCTGTAGATGTTATTCTTATGTTACCAGAATTTTTATCAACAACTGTAGCGCCTGCACCTATTAAACTAATAGTGTCAGCTGTATGAAAAGATAAAACAGCATTGTTAGCAACGTTTGCAACTTGATTTAAAACTATTACTGTTGCTGTATGTGAAACAACTCTAGTACCAGCTGTAATACCAGTTCCTCTAACTATTTGACCATCTACAATTCCACTAGCTGGACTTTCATTGTCATAAGTAATAGAGTTTCCAGAAGAAGCCCCATTAACATCAGCTGTAGCTACAACATCTCCTGTTACTAAACTTATCTCACCTGTGTTTCCACTACCACTATTTTCTAAATCATAAATTGTATTAGTGTTTGTAGTGTAACTAGGTACCTCCCACTTATTTGTTTTAGTTAAAAATCTAGTGGAGGTATTACCAGCATTATCATCTTGTGCATTTAAATCTACAGTACCTATATCCACTGATCCAACAGCGTTAGTATTATTGGTTATATCTATATATGTACCTTTAGCGCTTGAAAAATCTGTAACACCTTCATCTGATTGAACAATTGACCAGCCTGTAACCACTGAAGCGTTTGCGCTTGCAGCAGCCGTAGCTATAATTGAATCCCCAATATCTAATGTAGCACCTGAACAATAAAAAGATCCTCCAGCTGTTGCTACTATATAATAATCCCCAACTGCTACAGCAATTCTAGTTCCTCCACCACCTGGGCAATTGTATAAAAACGAACCACTACTAACACCTGAAACTATTTCACCAGTATCAGCTCTAAATGTACCTCTAAAAGTTAAACCACCTGAAACAAGTCCATCAACATAACCTTTTGAAGCTGCATCAGTTGCAGCACTAGGTGTTTGAGGTATTGTTATTTGTCCACCAAAACTTGACTGTCCAGTTCCAGAAACTGTTAATTCTCCTGCTACTGTTACATCATCTGGTAAACCAAAAATGTATGCATTTTCTAATGCACCTGTTACTGTTACTTCGTTTGTGGTTCCACTAAATGTTATTGTATCCTGGGCCGTACCATCAGCTTTTAATATTAAATCAGTGGAACCAGCAGCTTTTCCTAAAATATATGTTGTATTATCGTTGTTATCAGTCCAAGGAACATTTACAAAAGCTTGTTCATCGGTATTTAATACAACGGGGTAATTTTTATTAGCTTGTGTAAAACCTATTTTTATTCCACCTAAAGCTGAGCTTGTTGCAACAGGTAATACATAAGGTGTATCGGTGTAATCTATAGTTACTGTATCTCCAGTTACCGATGTTGTAATATCTCCTGAACCAGTAAAAGTTAAAGTACCTACTGTTGTTATAGCAGTTCCAGTCCCGCTGTCAGCAGCTGGAGTTATACTTGTTACAGTTCCATCAAACTGATCAACAGCGTTTATTGTAACCTCATTGGTACCACCTGTCAAAGTAACGTTTGTACCTGGTTTTAAAGTTACACTTTCTGTTGCTCCTGGTGAAGGGTTTAAATTTATATTAAAATCAGTTGTATTAACAGTAACACCTGTTAGCGTATATGTTATACCTGGGTTATCTGCCCACGTGGCATCTGCTCTTAAAAACTTTAGTTCTTCACCTTGTAAAGGTTGAGGTACTAAACCAGTTGAACCATCACTACCGGCTGTAGCACCTGTAAAAACAGCATATTGAGTATCAACCCATGGTACATTAATTACACCTTGATCTTGTGAATTAAATTGTAAACCATAGGTTCTATTTAAATCAGCACTTATTATTTGCGCATTTATATTTTGTACTGTATCTGAGTTAAGCTTAACAGTACCTAAAACCGTTGATGTTGCTTTATTTATAGGTGTAGATCCTATTTGTATATTATTAGCATCTATTCTAGTTAATGAAATATTACCTGTTGCTGATAATTCTACATCTGTACTTCCACCAAGAGAGTCAGTCAATGTTATATTTGTTGTACCAACTGGTACATCAAGTGTATACCCTCCTCCTGGATTCTGCCATTTTAAACCTCCGTTGAAAGAAGATAAAACTTGACCTGTTATACCTATATTGTTATTTGTATCTTTTATACCTCTTGTTGGAAACCATATATCAGCCTCTGTCTTAACTGTTGTTGCGTTAGATACTAAAAAAGGGGAGTTGACAAATTTACTACCATCGTATTTAGGTATACGATTAGTACTCACATTTTGCGTGTTGGATATGTATGTAGCTAATGTGCTTACTTTCCAGTTTACCGTTGTTTTACTATCTTCAAGGGTACCTGGTATTAAGTCATCAGCATTAATTAAAGGGCTTAACGGGTAAGAATATAATATTGCCATGTGAGGTTTTTAATAAATTTAAAGTACAGTAACTGTTACGCCATTATCAAAACTAGGTTGACCAGTTACACTTCCATCATCATAAGTAGATCCAGCTGGTAAAGTAACCGCTGTTAAAGAATTATTTAAAAAAGCGTACGGTCCAATAACCTTAGCAGCTCCTGTAAAAACTAAAGATGTTATACTTGTTGCTAGAGAACCTTCAAAACACTCCGTATTATAATTAACTGTATTGTCAGCTAATGTCAATGTAGATATGCCTGGTGTTGGATTTGTTCCAGAGTTTCTAATATAGGCAAATGCATATGCGGGTATAGAAGTTATAGCGCTGTCTACAATTAAAGTGGTTAATCCAGTTCTATTAAAAGCTGAACCAGTAATAGTTGTGTTTGAATCATAAGTAAAAGTATTAGCAACACCGTTTATAGTTAATGTTGTATAACCCATACCTCTAAAAGACGATCCGCTTACGGTTATGCCAGTTCCAAGCGTTAAAGCTACAACAGGTTGTTGTATAAATTTACTATATCCTGTAAATTGATAAAACGCAGATTCTCCAATAACGCAATTATTAGGTATTGTAACCGCTGTAAAATTATTATACCGAAAAGCTTGTTTTTCAATTGAAGTTACACTTGTTGGAAAAACTATTGAACCAGCAATAGGATTTCTATCGAATGCTTCTTCACTTATAGTTGTTAATGCTGTACCAGATAAATTTAACCCTGTTATTGTGTTTCCAACCGAACCGGTTGTTCCATAAAATGCTTGTTTACCTATAGAAGTAACTGCTGGTGGTATTGTTAAAGTGCCTTCTAATAAATTAGCTCCAAAAGCATCTTCACCTATAGTTAATAGAGTAGAAGGTAAATTTAATGTTTTTATATTGTTAACTTGAAAGGCTGCTGTACCAATAGCTGTTATACCTTCGTTTAATACTACAGAAGTTATTGCCTCACCGTCAAAAGCACTGTCTGCTATGCTTGTTGCTGTGTTAGGTATTGTTAAAGTTTTTGATAAAGAAGCAACTCCAGCCACAACACTTATAAATTCATCTATGCCATCAGAGTTGTTAATATAAGATGCTAAATTATCTACAGTTACTTTTTTATTATACGGTGTCCCTGACGGATCATCAGTAATAATTGCTAAATCTGAGCCATTTACAGCTGTTAATTCAGTCATACCGGTAATATTTAAACCGATGTTAACTTGACTAGCGGTTGTATCTGCTATTAACCCTGTATATTGTGTGTTTATTGGTGCTATGGACGTTCCATACGCAGCCACAACTGGTTTTGTAGCAAAAGAAGTCAATTGTTCTACAGAAATTGTTCTTGTAGGTTTACCAGTTTTGCTCATATCGGAAACAATTAGCAAATCATCTGATGCTAATGGATCTTTTAAAGCTGGGTAAGAATATATTATTGCCATAGTTTATTTTTGTTTAGTTATATAGTATATATACTTACAGGAAAACGGTGAAATTTACTTAACGTGTGACAATAGGTGGTTACTATTATATATCTTATAGGCTAATGTCACAAAATATAAGATATAGAGGATTATGGGGTTGCCCCTCTTCTCTCACTTATGTACTTACTTCGTAAAATCGTTTTAGTTTGACCGGGTCTACCCAGTTTTGTCCATGTTTACCATATATATTCGAATTTTTATATAATATATAGAATTCATTAGACATTTTATTTTTAAATACTATTTTTGTTTTATACTAATACAAATCTACTACGATTTCACTTTGATAATATAATAAACAAACAAACTATATAATATGAATTACATACTAGAAACTTCACTCACAAATATAATTAAACAAATTAAATTAGAGTATCCATATGATAACTCAATGTGTAAAGATAAATATAATGAATCAATTCAAGATTATTTATATGAAGAAATAATAAGTAAATTATAATACATATAATGACACTATGTGGAATACTATTTAATACAAATTAACTAATAAACAAACATACACTTATACAAACTAAATACAAATACACTTAGATAATATAATTGAACATAAAATAATAACTATGATAAAAGAAATAACATTTAAAATTGATGAAGACAATGACTTATATGAAATCACTGTAAATAATAAAACTTATGATATTTATAATGTATATGATTCACCACATGGAGAATTATTTGATGAACTAAATATGTTAATTGATAAAGTACAATAAAAAATACAAAACAAATACAATAACTAATTGATAATATAATAAATACTAATAACTAAATATAATAACTATGACAAATTCAATCACTTCAAAAAGATTCGTAATCAGAAAATCACTAATCGGTAAAGACACTACTATCAATGTAGAATTCAAAAATGGTAAAACATTCACTTATAATCACGACAAAGCGTGGAATATAATGAAAGATAAACTACAAGACATGGCGTGTTTCATCAAGTATTCTTCTTACACTTCTTCAACTTCAGTTCCAACTATTCTTAGAGATAAAGAAGTAGTCTAAAACTAACCAAACTGCGAGTTCCACTTGTTTCTAACAGTATAAAATTGCGAATGAGTAACTGACATCATGGTGTATAGGTGTGTTCGATTCACACCATGTCAACTAACTAATAATATAATATGAGAAATTTTAAATTCAGAGGATTTATTCCTGCAGTGACAAAATATGTCAAATCAAAACCACTACATTTAGTAGTAATAGAAGTAATAGCTTTTGGTGTATTCATACCAATGATAACACTCGGTATAATAAACATACTAATCTATGTTGCAACTAATGGCGCACCTAATATCAATTTAGTATGATTTATTTACTACATACACATTACGCTAAAAATATAGATCTCACTTGGGCTATACTTAGACAAATGAAAGACGAGCTGACAAGAGCAGACGTAGAAGGTATTATACTTACACACAAACTAAATACGATTACTAATTGATAATATAATAAAATAATAACTATGTTTGAATTTCAATTTATACTCACTGACGATATATTTTATATCACTCACGAAACTAATACTATCGACAACAATTTAATTCAATTTCTAAACTCAATTGACTTTGAATTTAATAAAATAAAATCATTCACTGTTGAAAAAATATAATAACTATGAATCTAACTAAAATATACAGCGAACTTCAACAAATAGATGAGTTCCACGCAAACTTTAATCCAACTAGTGAATCAAAAGCTAGAATGAGAGAATTAATCTCACTAATACCAATATCTAAATATGACAGAGCAAGATAATACACAATTTAAAGACTATCCTGCTAAAATGATACAAGACAAACTACAAGAATGTCTTGATTATGAAGCAAAATATGGTACAATACCACAAGTCACTGCTGTGAAAAAATGGTGTCAAAGCTATGATTATCGCAAGCGTGAGTGGCAATGGCGTCAAAATGTCGCTAAATCAATCAATTTTAATACAGATTACACTAAACCTTATTACAATGAGTTATAAAACATGGAAACTCGAACAAGAAGCGCTTGAAAATGCGTTCGCTAGACAACTACTAGTCGAGTATAATATCAAAGAAGTCACAACACAGCGTCAAGCTAAAAATGGTACACGAGAGTTTGAATTTCCCGTAAACTCTACATCACCTAAAACAAGATATTTTAACTATAAATCTAATAAAAAACTAAGAATAGCAGTGTTTAAATCAGGTTATATTAGAAACCAAAATGGTTGTGGTAATCCATACCAAATAAATAAAACATATAAACAAGAACACAGGTTCACATTCTTAGGTGAAAATGGTTTATATGACACTAAAAGTATTCAAATAGCGAGACAAAAAGTATATAGTCAAATAGCAAGGCTAAATTATATGCTAGAATATTACTTAAATAACTATTGTGGTTACAAAAATAATAGATGTGAATACAGTGGATTAAGAGGTACACAGAGTTATACAAATTAAATACAATTATTGTTTGATAATATAATAAATACAAATATATACACTATGCAAAAAACATTAAAACAAGTAGACAAAACTACTCTAAAACTAAATGGTATCACCTACAAAGGTTATACACTCTCCGAATTACCTCCTTCATTTGCTTTTATTTATAATGAAGACGCAGAAAACTTCGGTATTCAATCATGGTTTAACTACAAAGGTCTTACTTATGTATCCAAGTAACATGAAAGAATTATGTCTCTATGTAAAGCAGACAAAAAAACAAGCGGCGGACGAGCATAGGCGTTCAGTTGCTCATCATGGAAAATGTAGCGGACTTACCGATCTCGAATATAATCGAGTAGTGATATACGGCAAAAAGTCATATCCTCAACAGCGTAAGTTCGTTCATTCCAAGATGTGGAGTCAAACACACAAGAAATTTGACGTAAAACAACTAACTATAATTAAAAAAACATTATGAGTGATTCAGTAACTAAATGGTATGAAATGCAAGAAGAAGAAAAAGCAAAAACAGTTCATTCACATGCTTATGTGTGGGTGTTAGATTTTGAAGACGCTAAAGTATATTGTTATAGTAAGTGGGATCCTGATAAATATTCTATCAAAGAGTTTCTTATAGCAGTAGGTCATACACCTAAAATGTGTAAATGGATGATAAACCCAAGTAAAAAAGTAAATTATATAGTATGAGTAAAATGGCAGAACTTGATCTAATTGCACAAGGTGTAGCAGATCACATGAAAGAAATCATTGAAGACAGTGTCGATTGGCAGTTAGCTGATCAACCAATTGAAGGTGATAACTACACACAGATGAGAGAATATGTAATAAATGTAGCTTTAAATAAACTATTACAAAACTAATACAAAAATATGTTGATAATATATATATGAAATGTAAATGTAACAATATTATACCCGATGGTAGGTTGCGCTTAGGCTATCGCACTTGTGTTAACTGTAGCACAACTCAGCTTTATAGCTATATACCTATCATTGCAAACAAACAAGTACTAGAAGTACAAATAGTAAGTCAAGAACTAAGTGATCAAGTTCACAAAGCTTGGCGTAGAAAATAATCGAGGCGGCGGCATACAGGTCACGTTAGGTAGATCGGTGCAGTTATGAACCAAACGGATGGATACGACTGTGCCAGTACAAAACAGAAAGTGTGGATAAATGATAATACTAGTTAACTACCTGTCCACAACTGGTGCCTCGAAATGGGAGTGATAAGGTAAGTACTAATACCCACAAATGCGTGGTCGTATAGTAAACGGCGGTTCGACTCCGCCCACTTCCACTAAATGCGGCGTAGAGCAGTGGCCAGCTCGTCGGGCTCATAACCCGAAGGTCGGGGGTTCGAATCCTTCCGCCGCAACTAACAATTAAATATTAAATATGAGTAAAATTAAAACAATTTATGACAGGCTAAAACCAGATTTTAAGTCGTCATTACAAAAAAATGCTAGAGAATATTCTAGCGCTAAAAGACTTAAGTATGTTCTTATGTCTAAAACATCATGGTATGACTTAACAATAAGTCAAATATCTGATTTAACAATTTTTTGTAATATAACTACTTACAAAATGGATGTATCAGACTTACTATATGGTAACACTATAATAAATAAAGATTAATTATGAGAATTAAAAAACTAATAACACCAGAATTAGTAGAAGAACTACTAAACAAAACAGAGTATAATGAGCAAGAGTCACATGATGATGAGCATGTACAACACGTTGTTCTTGACCATTATCACGCGTCTATAACAGACGATTGGAATAAAGCTTGTAATTATTTTATATATGAAGAAACAACAGCTGATGGTTACAGTGTTTATATTGCAACTCATGACGATAAAGGTTCTGTATGCGTACCAGAAAATGTTCATTATTATGATAATGATCTAGGTAAAGAGCTTAAAAGCGCTATCGCAGATGGTCTAGATATTTACATAAGTGAACTAGATGCTTATTATGTTGAAGACACTTTTAGAGAAATGTTTACTAATTTAGTAGAACTTAAAGAGCAAGAAATCGTAGATAACTTAATAGATGAAGGATATGAACAAGCAGAATAAACCTAAATGGTTCAACGGAGTAATATATAATCATGGTGGCGAAGCTACTAACATTTTCTCAGGCGAAAGCTATGAGTTAAATGCTTTAGAATTAAGTATTTATGATTTTATTATGGGTGCACAAATGGTATTTGCTGTACATCAAGAAAAACAACCAAACAAAAATATTAATAGAAAATTAATAAATGACTTTGATAAAGCTTTAAGTTGGTTTAGAACCAACAACGCAAAAGCATATATGGTTTTATTAGATTAAAAACCAACAAGCGAAAATAGCTCAATTGGTAGAGCATTACCCTTCCAAGGTAAATGTTGCGGGTTCGACTCCCGCTTTTCGCTCTAAATTAATAATAATATGGCAACAAGAAATGTAACGATGGTAGTAGATAGATCTGCTGCTGAAGACAACGAGCTTGGCTTTGCTTGTAATCCTAACGTAGTTAGTGACAAAAGCTATGTAAATATGTATTTACATCATGATGGTTACCCTGAATATAGAGCTGTAGAGCTCGCTAATTGGGTTAAACACATGCAAGACGATCAAGGTTTTAATAATTTTGGTGATGGATCAAGAGTGGCAGCACATTTAGTAAAAGACTTCCATTATAATTCACAATATTTATATCCTTCTCACGAAAATATAGATCATAATTATACTTATATTATATGGACAGGTAAACCAGACGTGTGGATAACATGTTGGAATCAATACTCTAACTCTTGTGTATTTGTAAATAAAATAGATGATATAATCAGAAAATGGTCAAAAGATCATGAGTTTGATTATACAGACTGGAAACAATACAAATTAAATACAAAACATATTGGATAATATACATAACGAACATAATATTGAATTGTTAGCAGACTTAGTGTTAGCAAAAATATTAGAAAAGTACGGGGACATTAGTCCCCTAACCTTGTTAGCAAACGAGGAAGAACTACTCATTTCTGAATTAGCAAGACTTAATACTATTCTTATGATGCTAGAAGAAAAAGAGGAGTATCGCAAAGCAGCGATAATATTAAATAAAATTAATCGAATAGAAAAAAAATTAAATAATTTATGATAAAACCAATGCTCGCATACAAAGTAGGCAAAAAACCTGTCGACTGGTCCGAGAAAGTGTATATTCAACCTAAGCTTGACGGCGTACGTTGTGTTATACATCTTGATGAACAAGAAAACATTAGATGTTTTTCTAGAACAGGTAAAGAATTTCACAACCTAGATCACATAAAAGAATCACTCGATGACTTTTTTAAACACAGTCCTGATATAGTTCTTGATGGTGAATTATATAATCATAGTCTTAAAAATGACTTTGAAAAGATTATATCACTAGTTAGAAAGAAAAAACCAACTATTCACGACAGAATAGAAGCTCAAGAACTAGTTCAGTTTCATTGCTACGACTACATAGAAACAGTAATGAATAAACCTTACAGTTACAGAATGAGTCAACTTGTTACAAGCGATATGTATTCTTACTGTGTTAAATATGTAGAAACTACTTTAGTTAATTCTGAAGAATCTGCACGATTAAGACATCAATACAACTTAAATAACGGTTATGAAGGCTCTATATTACGCTTAGATGGCCCTTATCAATGTAAAAGGTCCTACAACTTACAAAAGTTTAAAGATTTTCAAGACACTGAAGCTACTATTGTTGGCTATGAAGAAGGCAAAGGCAAACGTGAAGGTACTCTTGGCAAGTTTTTAATGCAAGATGATGATGGTAACAAGTTCGGCTGTCCTCCAGGTAAAGGTTACAATTACAAAGCTTTAACTAAAATGCTTAAAAATATACATGAGTATATGGGCCAACGAGCTACTTTTACATACTTTGAACGTACTCAATATGGTAGTTACAGACATCCTTTGTTTAAATCAATCAGAAATTATGAGTAAACTAATATGGCAATTATACAACGAAAACTTAATATCGGAAGAGGTGGCAAACCTCTTATTAGACAAACATTATAATAGGTTAGAAAATAAAAAATACAGATGAATATATTTTATTTACATGAGGATCCTGTTAAAGCAGCAAGGCTACAATATAATAAGCATGTTGTTAAAATGATCTTAGAATCAGCCCAAATGCTTTGTACAGCGCATCATCATTACGCTGAATCATTAGAATATAAACCTGATTATGTGCCATATAAAAAAGCACATTACAATCATCCGTCTACTATATGGTGTAGACAAAACGCTAGGCAATATTATTGGTTATACAATCATATGTTAGCTCTTGGCGATGAGTACACAAAACGATATTGTAAAACGCATTTAACAATAACTAAATGTAAAGAACCACTAGACTTATGTCCATTTGGTATGCCTGATGGTGAGTTTACAGAACCACCACAATGTATGCCTGACGAGTATAAAGTTGATGGTGATAGTTTAAGAGCCTATTGGCAGTATTATATCGGTGACAAAAGCTCTATATGTAATATTAACAAAGAAAAACTATATGATATTAAAGACCTTGAAAATTATTGTAGTAACCGCTACAATATACCATGCAACCCCAGCTCAAACTGACAGCACACCTGACAGAACAGCTACAAATTTTAAAATTAATATGGAAAATCCTGAGTCACACAGAATAATTGCTGTGTCTCGTGATCTTGAAGCTAAAGGTTTTAAAATGAATACTGTAGTTGTTGTGAGTAATGCGGGTAAAATGAACGGTTTATGGGTAATAAGAGACCGTATGAACAAAAGATGGACAAATAGAATAGACTTTTTAGTTGATGAAACTATGAAAGCTGGAAAATGGAATAACGTAAAAATCAAATTATATGAGTACAATAACTAATTTAAAACATTTAATGACAACAGATGTTTTTAAAATAAAAACAAAAGTTAAAGCTTTTCAAAAGCCAAAACGTGACAAAAGGTCTAATAATAATAGAAAGTAATAGGCAAATGTCACAAAAATATATAGAAATACCAAGGTATTTGTATTATCTTAATAGTAGACGCATCGTTTATAGGCAAGATCCTGTAAATGATGTGCCCACTATAGAGACAGAGCAATATAAATTTTATGCGGAAGGTACGTATGAATGTTATCACTTGTTTAATAGTAAAGCTAAAATTACTACTTACAGATCATTAAAATGGCATTTATTAGTGTTAAGATATTTAAATCCTAACATGAGTAACAAAGAATTTAAACAATTAGCTGAAGCTATATCAATTTATAAACATGGTTTTATTACATTTTCTATATCAACTACATTATTAAATAAAATAATTAGAGATGTTGAATTATGTGATCTTGAAGAACCACCAAGAAACAAATTAAGAAAGGTCATTTTTAAACCTTACTGTAAACTAGAGTTAACAGATAAATTAAAAATAGTAGGTAAATTAATAGGTAGAAAAAGAATAACAGAAGATCAAATTTATTTAATGATGTTAGATATAAATGATTCAGGTGCTGAAATAACAATACAATATTTAGCCGATCTGTTAAGCTGCTCTAAACGAACTATTTATAGAAACATAAGTAATCAATTAAAAAACGAAATAAAAATTTTAAATGAAGAAATATAACATAGTAAACTACATAAGATACAAGGAAGATTTAAAAGAGTCTATGCCTGATGATAAAGCTTTTAATGAATATACTAGAGATGAAATGATAACAAAATTTTTACCTTTAGTAGAAAGCCTATCAAGAAAATTTTCAACAACCCAACAAGCGTCAGGCGTACTATCTATACTAGATTTATTACAAATAGGTGGTGAAGCGTTGATTAGAGCTGTTGATAAATTAGACTGGAACACATTAAATGAATCTGAAGATATAGAAAAAACTTTAAAATCTTTTTTTAGTAAAAGAATAAAAGGTCATTTACGTAGAAAAATTGATACAGCAAGAGGAGATATAAGAATACCTGAGCATAAATTAAATGAAATAAGAAAAAACAATGGCAAAGATCACAAAATGGTTGCTATGTTTTTTAATTCTATATTTTTATCTATAGATGCTCAACCTGTAAACGATGATGGAGAAAATATAATGTATCAACTACCTGATAAATCTGAACCATACAACATACAGTTGTTAAATATTTATTTAAAAGGTTTAATGGAAAAATATCTTAATACAAAAGAATATGAAGTGTTAAGATTAAGTTATGGACTTGATTGCGATAAACACTCTGCAAAACAAATAGCAGATAAATTAAACATAGATGGAGTAAGCAATTATGTTCGTATTTCAGAGCTTAAAAAGCAAGCTGTAGATAAACTAATTGACAGTGTTGATCACTCGCAAGTGCTTGATTATCTGTAGTTTACCTTTGTAAAAACTAAAAATTATGTGTAATTATATTAATAAGAAAAACCAATATACCATATGACAATAAACACTAAACTGGCTACAATCCAGACAAAGTTTAAATCGAAAAAAAGTAGGTTTAACTCATTCGGCAAATATTACTTCAGATCAGCCGAAGACATTCTCGAAGCAACAAAACCCTATTTATTAGAATTAGGAGTATCAGTAGTTATTAATGAAAAATTATTAGCTTCAGACCCTATGCCTATATTAGAGACTACAGCAACAATAACGGACGGAGAACAAACGTTAAATGCCACAGCAATAGTTGGTGTAGATCTTAATCAAAAAGGTATGCAAACACCACAGCAATTTGGTACTGCATCGAGTTATGGTAAGAAGTATGCATTAGGAAATTTATTTTTAATTGATGATACTGCAGATAGTGATGCTTTAAACGGTATAGCTATGGATAAAACAGCTATAAATAAAGCTAAAGCTTTTGTAAAATCTGGTGGTAAAATTGAAACAATTAAAAAGAAATATCAAGTAACACCTGAATTAGAAAAGGAACTTAAAACATTATAATGACAAACGAAAAAGTAATTGAAAAGTTACGAGACGATAAACATTATTACGGAGACTTTGGTAAACAATATCTTAGTAATTCTGATATTGGCACGTTGCTTAACAATCCTTTAGCTTTAGGTAAGGCCTCTGAAATGAGACCTGCGTTTTTAGTTGGTGGATATTTTCATACAGCTATTTTAGAACCTGATAAACTTAAACAGTTTAAGGTTATAGAATCTACAACTAGAAATACTAAAGCATATAAAGAGCTTTCTGATGGAGAATTATGTTTATTACAACATGAGGTTGACAAAATAGAAAAGTTAACAGACAAGATGTTATCAAATAAAATTTGTTTTGACTTAATACGTAATAAAAATAATGAATATGAAAAACCAGGAATTACAACGCTTGAAAATCAATTATGGAAAGGTAAAGCAGATATTATAAATCATGATGAAAAGCTGGTTGTTGATTTAAAAACAACAGCTGATCTTCAAAAATTTAAATACTCTGCATCTAAGTACAATTATGATTCACAAGCTTACATTTATAGTAAACTATTTGGCTATGAAATGGTATTTATTGCCATTGATAAAAACACAGAACAAATAGGTATATTTGACTGCTCACCAGAATTTTATGAACGAGGTAAAGACAAAGTCGAAAGAGCGGTACAGGCTTATGAATTATTTTATAAGTCTGAAGGCTTTGATCCTACTCAATATTTTATTAACAAAACCCTTTAACAATTATGGCTAGAACAAGAAAAAATCAAACAAGAATATGTACAGTAACAGGATTGGAAACTAGTGTAAATAATTTTTATACAAACCAAAACCATGTTAAAGCCGTAGATAATCTACGCAGAGCAACTGGAGCTACAAAAGACCAGATGCAAAGAATGTTTCACCAAATAAATAATTATTAATGGCATTAATATTAGCAGCAAGCATTAACTTAAATGAAATACCAAAAGATAAGATCATTGTTGGTAAAAAAGGTAAGTATTTACCTATCAGTATTACTCTTAATGATGAGCTTGACCAATTTGGTAATCAAGGTCCAGTCATTGTATCGCAAAGCAAAGAAGAACGTGCGGCGAAAGAAGCAAAGACATATTTAGGTAATGTAAAATTAGTATGGACCAACGGAGAAGTTAAAAAGTTTGATAATCCTCAGCAGCAAGCAGCAGCGCCTGCTCCTGCTCCGGTAGTCGAAGATGATTTACCGTTTTAAATAATAATAAATGCAAGTAAACAACACGGAGATTAATGGATTTTTAATCGACCAGTTTAACCAACATAATTTAGATGTAGGTAAAGCGCAGGGGATTTGTCCCCTGTGTTCGTCTGATAGACAACCTAAAAATCAAAAAGCTAAATGTGCTAGTTATGATTGGGAACGAGGTTTGGGTACTTGTCACCATTGTGATTCATCATTTCAACTACACACGTATCAACGTAAAGGTGCTAGTGAAAAAGTCTATGTTAGACCGGAGGAAACAAAGATCAACCCTCCCACTAGCAAAATAGTTAAGTGGTTTAAAACAAGAGGTATATCTCAGCAAACTCTTACCGATCTTCGGTGCGGTGAGGGTTCTGAGTATATGCCACAGACCGGCAAGACCGAGAATACAATTCAGTTTAATTATATAATGGGTGATCAGCTTATCAATGTTAAATACAGAGATGGCCGCAAAAACTTTAAATTATATAAAGGTGCTGAAAAAGTATTTTATAATATAAATAGTATAATAGGTTATAAAGAGTGTGTTATAACTGAGGGTGAGATGGACGTACTAGCTTTACATGAAGCTGGAATTAAAAATGCTATATCTGTACCCAACGGTGCGACGTTAAATTCTAACAACTTAGATTATTTAGATAACTGTATAGATTATTTTGAAGATAAAGAAAAAATAATACTTGCAGTTGATAATGATGAACCTGGTCAAGCTTTACAACAAGAACTAATAAGACGTCTTGGTGCTGAAGTTTGTTTCTTAGCAACCTTTGAAGAATGTAAGGATGCAAACGATTACCTGATTAAATACGGTAAAGAAGCTTTAGCTCAACGTATTATAAAGTCAAGACCTGTTCCATTAGAAAACGTCACAACATTTAAAGATATAGAAGATGAAATTACAGACTTTGTTAAAAACGGCTTCAAACGTGGGTATCAAATTGGTATACCTAACTTTGATAATATTTTTAGTACTTATACTGGCCAGTTTATCACTGTTACTGGGATACCTAGTAGCGGAAAGTCAGATTTCGTTGATCAGATGGTAGTTGGTTACAATAATAACTATCAATGGAAAACGGCATTTGCATCACCTGAGAACGCACCAACATATTTACATGCTCATAAGTTAATGAGAAAAGTTTGGCAAGATATGCCAACGCGTAATGATATAGGTACAGATAAATGGAATCAAGTTGCTGATCACGTTAATGATAACTTTTTCTTTATAGACATGGAACGATATACATTAGAGTCTGTGTTACGTAAAGGAGCAGAGCTTGTTAAACGTAAAGGTATTAAATGTCTTGTTATAGATCCATTTAATAAGATTAGGGATGTTGATTGTAAGACTGAGGATGTAAACCGTTATACAATGGAATATCTAACTAAGATTGAAACGTTTGCAAAGAAATATGATGTGCTTGTTTTTATTGTAGCTCACCCAACTAAAATGTATAAAGATAAAGATGGAAAAATTGAAGAACCTACTATGTATAACATTAAAGGCGGTGGCGAATGGTATGATGCAAGTTATCATGGTATACTGGTCCACAGAGATTACGAAGCTAAAACAGTTAAAGCAAAAGTACTTAAAGTAAAGTTTCAAAACTTAGGTGAAAACGGTGCTGAAGCTCATTTTAAATGGGAACATAGGTCAGGTTGTTTTATACCTCATGAAATGGCTCAGCTTGATGCAGAAACAATGCCTTGGGATTAATGGCTAGATATAAAAAAGTAACAATACCAGGTCCAAAATGGACAACTGAACTTCGTGAGGCCTACAGATGGTGTATTAATAATGGAATTAAAATATCGCCTTGGGCTGCTAGTAGTGAAAGAGATAATTACTATTGGTGGATTGATGTAGAGGTTAACGGTGCTAAAAAACGATCACCATTTAAATACAACGGTAATCAGCTTAACGAAAAAATATTTGAACTATATAAATTTTATTATGATAAAAACAAAATTCGAAACAGCAAGTGATGCTTTTAATTATTTTTTTCCTAAAATAATGTGGGATGGAATTAAGTTTGATAACACTATGGCTTTATTTAATATAGGTTTCTATATTGAAAAACCTATGTATAATCATATACTAGCTGAACACAGAAAATGGAACGATGAATATGCTGAGGCTGAATGGCAGTGGTATTTATCAGGTGATCCTAACGTAAACAAGCTAGGAGAAATATATGGTAAAGTGCCTGAAATATGGCAACGTATGGTTGACAGTAATAATGAGGTAAGATCTAACTATGGTTGGCAATGGGAACGTAACCATCAACTTGATTATGTTGTGGCTAAACTAAAAGATAATCCTAATACTAGACACGCGACAGTAAGTATATATGACGGCAAAGAACATAGCACATACGCTAAAGACACGCCATGTACTTATGCTGTACAGTTTACAATATTAAATAATAAACTAAATATGTCAGTTGTAATGCGTTCTAATGATCTCTGGTACGGTTTCTGTAATGATCAGTATTGTTTTTCAAAGCTACAGGAATTAGTTTCTAAGAGGACAGGATATGAAATAGGTACTTACTACCATTTTGCACATAACTTACATTTGTATAACGATAAAATAACAAAATAATATGTATTATTTATACCACATACCAGGTAAAAAGATAGGTGTTACACGTGATCTTAATAACCGGGTTACCCTTATACAAGGTTATAAGGAGAATGAGTATGAGGTTCTTGAGCAGTCACCGGATATAGATTATATATCAGACCGCGAAATAGAACTTCAAAAGTCTTATGGCTATAAGATTGATTTAAAAAAATATAAAAACTTATTTAATAAAATGAAAATAAATACAACAGAACAGACCACAACTTTCCCTGTACCTTTAAATAAATTAAAAGGTAGATTAAATGATAACATTGGTTTAAAATGGCAACACCCACAGTTTGGCCAGTTTGAAATTACAAGCAAAAATATACCGTGGATAATGCAAAATGCTAAAACATCTATGTTTAATGATAATAGATGTTATATTTATAACAAAGCTTTTTATGAAGCATTTTTTAATCCTAAACATCAAGGTAAATCTTGTAATAAAAAATCTTTAAAAATGTTTGATAAAATAAGAGACTGGGCTGAAAACAGAGGCTTATATAAACATGGAGATCCAATGGTACAATATGTAAAGCTACAAGAAGAGGCTGGTGAACTTGCTAAAGCTTTAATAAAAGATGATCAACCTGAAATTATAGATGCTATTGGTGATATGGTAGTGGTTTTAACAAACCTAGCACATCAGCGCGGTGTACACATAGAAACATGTATTAACACGGCATACGAAGTAATAAACAAGAGAACTGGTAAAATGATTAACGGAACATTTGTAAAAGATGAAAATTAAAACAGAAGATAAGATAGTACAGGCAGTACTAAGGAAGATGGACCAACGTAGTTTAATAGGCCAAAAGAAATATGGAGCTACAATGATGCAAGAAATAGAAGGTCAAGAAAAAGATCTTAATAGATTTTTAATTGATGTACAAGAAGAACTAATGGATGCGTTATTATATATTGAAGCAGCTAAGCGATGTTTGCAAGATGAAATAGAAGAGGTTGCTTATAATAAATTTACTAAAGACGTTTCTGATATAAAAGTATACGATGAAAAGGTCCTTTAAAAGAAAGAAAGGGCCTGTACAGTCTAAAAAAATTACATATGATAATATAACCTTTGCATCTGGTTTAGAACGTTATATGTATATGGCTTTAAAAAAAGCTAAAATAAAAGCTTTATATGAAGGTGAAACATTTGAACTTATGGAAGGTTTTAATTTTCCTTTTGAGTCTTATGAAAGATGTGGAAATGGTAAAGGACATTACAAAAACAGAGGTAATAAAAAAATTCTTAATATTAAATATACTCCTGATTTTGTAGGTAAAGGTTTTATAATTGAAACAAAAGGCAGAGCTAATGAGTCTTTTCCATTAAGATGGAAAATGTTTAAAAAATTAGTAGCTGAAAACAAAATAGATCCATTTACATTATATAAACCACAAAATCAAAAAGAATGCGACGAAACAGTAGAATTAATCCTAAGCTCCACAAAGTAATAGCTCGTAAAAAATATGCTGAACGTAAAATTGATACGTGGTGGAGATGGAGTTTTAAAAATAGAGATAAAATAATATATAAAGAATTAATAGAGATTCAAAACAAATATAATATAAAATGTTATGGATAAAAAAGAAACAAAAAACTGGAGTTTAAGCGTAGGTTTTTATCCTGGTATTTTACTAGGAGCAAGAAGCTACGAAGAAGAAAAACAATTAACCCACGTGCTTTATTTACCTTTTGTAGATATAGCTTTAGAAATTTATAGATAATTATGGCAGCACCTTTATTTACAGAACGAATACCCTACAAACCTTTTGAATATCCTGAGTATTATACTGAGGGTTGGTTAAAGCAAGCTCAAGCATTTTGGTTACATACTGAAATACCAATGAGTGGTGATGTTAAAGACTGGAACGAAAAACTAACTCCAGAAGAAAAAAGTTTAGTAGGTAATATACTATTAGGCTTTGCACAGACTGAATGTGCTGTGTCTGATTATTGGACACAAAACGTAGTATCATGGTTTCCTAAACACGAAATACAGCAAATGGCCATGATGTTCGGATCACAAGAAACAATACATGCTGTAGCTTATAGTTATTTAAATGAAACACTTGGACTCGAAGATTACGAAGCTTTTCTCCATGAGCCTGCTACTGCTGCAAGGTTTGATAACCTGGTTAGTTATG
>WLWG01000173.1_pt1 | contig 65351 bp, 83 predicted proteins | sample 6712871 | NCBI WGS metagenome assembly WLWG01 (sample SAMN12718693, study PRJNA515312) | sponge metagenome | isolation source: marine sponge | host: Mycale hentscheli | place: New Zealand: South Island, Marlborough, Capsize Point | collected 2003-05-01 | reverse complement strand
TTTATTCTTCTACACAAAAAGGAGCAGAGTATGTAATGCTTGATTATCATATGACATCTCCTTTACAGACAGCAAGAATGACAATATCAGAAACTAAAAAAAGATTAGAGGAAAAAGGAAGAATCCCACCAGAGCAAAGAGAAATGTTAAACGCTTTAGAAAAGGCTTACGAAGAGGTTAACACTAATGTCTTAACATCAGATTTTGGAGAAACAACTATAGCTGATAGAGCTGCTGATTTTATGTCAAGACAAGGATATAGAACTGTACTTGCTGGAACTGGACGTTTTGCAGCTGAGCTTCTTTCTAATATTGGTATGGCTATGTTTGTTGATCATAAAGCATTTTCAGATGGATTAAAATATCAAGACATGATATTCTCAGATGTAGGAGCTATAGTAATGGACGTTTTAGGAAGCGCGCAGAAAGATAGAGTTTATGCTGAGGGCTTAGCTGGTAGGTTTGTAGACCCAAATGTAATCAGCAGAGCTGATCAGTCCGCAGGATCCAGAATTAATAGCGATATACAAAACAAAATAAAGCAGATATATAGTTTTGTTGATCAAAAGTATATAGGTAGTGTAGAGCAGATAGCTGATTTTTTAATATCAACTCCTGACAAGATTGTTATGAGACCTATGTGGTTTGGAACATTTGCTAATGAGTTTAAAAACATAACAGGAAAAGAAATAGACTTTGACAAGATTACATCAAAAGATCAGGCATATTTAAATGAGAATAAAGCAGCGTTAAACGAGGCCACTACTAAAGCTGATGAGGTTACTACTTTTATAGGAGCAGCAGACAACCCATATATGGGTATATTAAAAGGAACGTCTAAGCCGAATGACAGTGTAATGAAAAAAGGTTTTAATAATTTTAACAACTTCATGACTCGGTTTTTAATATTTGAATTTGTAACAGCTCGTACAGCCTTAAACGCTATAACAACAGATAATAGCAGAATGTCTGGAGAACAGGGTGCAAAAATATTAGCTGGTGTTACTACTCGTATGATGACATATTCATTATTATCTTCTATGTTAGGCGCTGGATTATTAGGGTTGTTTTTTGATGACGATGAAGAAGATAAAAGTTTAGACAAGCAGTTTGGTCAAGCCTTAGGACAAACATTTACATCGCTTCTTATAGGAAGAGACTTTGGTAACGCCATGAAGGCAATACTCAATATAGGTGTAGAAAAATTTAATGAGTCGCATTTAGAATTTTTAAGAGACGGAGAGTATGATCCTTATAAAGACTCTTTACAATATTCAGTTTTACCAAAAAAACAACAAGGACAGTCAGCATCTTTAGGTGATCTTCTATTAAGGTTTGGAGGGTCTTTTGGGCCTGCACTATCTACCGCTGATTTAATAGTAAGAAAAACTACAGAGCCAAAACGTAAAACAGCAGTAGCCAGAGAAAGACAATTAAACGAACAGTTAATTCGTATGCCATTGGAGATTGCTGGTAATTTAGGGCTAATACCTATCTATAAAGACGTAAGAAAGGTTGCTATCAAAGAAATATATAAAGACTTAAGAAAGGCAAATAAATCAAAAGGTAAAAAAAGAAGTGCTGCTGAGATGGAAAAGCTTAAAAAAACAAATAGAACTTTATATAATCAAATAATAGCAAAAGAAAAAAAGAAAGGAACATCTTCTCAAGAAAGAGCTTATAAAGAGTTTATTAAAAACAGAACTTTATGGAGACAAAGAAACCCAGGTAAACGTGATCCTAAAAGACCTAAATAATGGAGAAGTTTGATGAAAAATTATGTATGGATTTTACATACTCTTTGCTAACTGGTAAAAAAACTTACGAAGAGTTGTTAGAAAAAGAAGATGAAATATACTTACTATACAATCCGGAAAAACCAATGGAGGATATTAACGACAGCGTTTATGATGCCTTGTTAGATTACTATATATATATAGAGGATTATGAAAAATGTAATGATGTGTTAGCGGCTAAGGAATTAGCCAAACTTATATCCCTGCGTTAATCTCATCTACAGAAGTTATGTGGTCTGCTTGACTTCTGTTTCTGTTATACTGACTTACTAAATCTTTTTTAAAATTATGCTTATAATTTTTTCTTTCAGCCTCTAATTTATAAAAAGCAAAAGCGTTCATGCCAACTGTATGGGCATCAGTAGGAAAAAAATATTTCCAACCTTTAGATCTACCCCTATTTATATAATAACAAAAAGCTACAGCTAATTTACCCGTATTCTTTTTAAAATTAACTACAGCAGAATCGTCAGATGTTGGTATTATTTCATCAACACTAAAAGTTTCGTTATTAACATTACCCTGTCTTGTTTTGTTAGAAAATCTTTCTGCAACAGTAGTGCAAAAAATATTTAATTCTTTTGCTCTTTCTTTATTCATAACGCAATTCGTATACTTTAGCCTTCGTTGAATTTTTTGTTATCTTACCTTTGATTGTTCGTGTGGGAGCTTCACAAATAAGCTTACGATTTACCTTTATAGTAGTTTCTTCTTTAGTCATATATTTAGAGTTTTTTGAGTTCAATTTACGTTTTTTCATGAGGGCCAAATTATTATCATTAAATTTCGTCTGTTAAAGACTGTATTAGATCAGCTAAAACCTTAATTAATTTTTGCGCTTCTTCCTTAGCTAAGTCATGCTCCCTTTCCATTAAACTCTCATATATATTATCTCCAAACTCATGTATACTGTCTGATACATAATTAATATGATTAATTGTTGACGTGTCTTCTGGTGCTACTCTGGGCATTTATATTCGGTTTTATCAAATATAAAAAAAATTATGACTTATCCTAATTCTTGAGAATTTTTTATATAACAATCTAAATTTATAAAATCTAAGTATTCGTCCATTGTAATTAATGAAACGTCTGTTAAGGTAGTGGGAAGCTTTTCTGTATTAACAATTTCTAAAGCAAAAGTTATAGGGTCTCCAATTGTATCAACAACTACGCCTCCTAAAATATAAGAAGTATATTCATTTTTTGGTAGCGATTGTAAGTTGTTTTTAATGTAACGCCCTATTTTTAAAGCAGTATATAGGTCTAATTCTTGAAGGCTGTCTACAAAAAAATCATCAAACTCAAAATCAACCCCTATATACTTCTGTTTTACACCCATGATCATTTAATTGTTTCATTCTAAATTCTTGCAGTCTTGACACCTTTCCTTCTGGCTTTTTTATTTCTGAAAACAAAACGTTTGATTCGGGCGGTATAGCTAATAAATCAGGTATGCCATTTTTATTTGTAACTATTAACTTAATTACAAAGTAGCCCTGACTCTCGAGTTCTTTGATCCTTTTATCTTGGATCTGTTGTTCAGTCATACTACAAATCTAACAAATCTCTTTTAAAATGTGTAAGGGTATAATCTTTCTTTTTAACAACTGTTTTGTATATATCTTTTTCAATTCCTTGTTCGCTGAAAATCCAATATATATTATTTTGTTCTCTATTTTTTGTCGTCATACGATCACGACTTTGCCAATACGAGGTAGCACTAAAATCTATATTATAATACACCAGAGCCTCAGCATTTTTTAAACTGATACCTTCTCTACCGCTAACTATTTGTAGTGCTATAGACTTGTCTGTAGAATTAAATTCATCTAAGTCATTAGTTATCTTGTCTTTATATATAGACTTTATTGCATTATATTCTTCTTTAAATTTATAAAATATTCCAATCTTTTTATTTTTAAAATACTTTTTTATAAACTTAGATTTAGAGTTATCAACAACCATTGAGTTTCCGCTTTCAAACTTTACAGTTCCAGAACATAGCTGATGTATTTTTGACATTAATTTTACACCAGTGTCTCCCAATACTATTTCATTATCACCCTCTATAATTCTATCCTTTTTTATTTTATTTATTAAAGACATACATAAAGAAGAAAGTTTTACATATAATACTTTTTCATTGATTTTAGTCTTAAAACCCGCCATTTGTTGTGAGTAATTAATTTTATAAGGAGCCATATCATCTATAATACTTTTTAAACCATCACTATAATCATTTATAGACATACTGTTGATGTATTTTCTTTTGACATTAACATATGATTTGCAAAAGGAATAGAAATTTTTATATACAGCAAAAGGATTGTTAGGTATACCATAAACTTGATGATACATTTGACTGTATGATTCTGGAGTAGGCGTACCACTTAATAGTATTACAAAAGGATTTGATCGTCTAATAATTTCTTTAACTTGTTTAGCTCTTTTGTTTGGTTTTGGAAAAGCCCCCATTGTATGCGCTTCATCACAGATTACAACGTCCCAACCAGTTTGTGCAATTTTATGTAATGACTCGTAATTAACTACTTGTATGTTGTAAGACGGAGAAAGTAAGTTGTAATCATTTTCTATACTGCTTATAGCTTTTTTCTTAGTTATAAACAAGACATCTTTAGCTTGTAGCAAAGAAGATATACCTAAGCTTGTTAAGGTTTTTCCAGTTCTGACCTCCATAGCTAAGTATAAAAACCCGCTTTGCTTTATAACCTCTAAGCCCTTAGATATAATATTTATTTGATAATCTCTAAACTTCATCTGTCTCAGGAAATAATATCCATCTACCACCTAAATCTCTTCCTTCTTGAGTAAGCTGATTATGTTTATACATACAATATGAGTCTAACCATTTTTTAAAACCCATTCTTGAGATTGTGTATTTAGATTTAGGAGCAAAGTCTGGGTTTTCTTCAATAAAATCTGTGTATAGATCTACTTTGTAAACTCTATTGTTGGGTCTTAACTTAGTGTTTTCATTACTATTATTTAAAAGACCACACCACTCTACAAATTCGTGACAAGTTTCGGCAGAAAGCTTTCTAATTTTTAAATTAACAAACTCACTTCTTAATAAGCCAGTTTTTAAATATCCTTGCAAACAATTAATCATATAGTTATCAAACTGACACCACTCTTCATCGTCCCAGTCTCCAAACATAAGTCTACCAAACTCTACAAGAGGTGTAAAGTCTTTAGTGTAATGTTGAGACAACTCTAACTCCCACTTTCTTCTTTCAAAACTTGTACCCTTACCCTTAATAGCATAATTTGTAGTGATAGCAACTTTTGGAGACTTTGCAAAAGGAATTTTAATAGCGTCTTTATTTTTCTTTTCTAAAGTTAAACCTTCTGTAACTACACTAAATAGTCTTTCAAAATCAAATGCTCTTTTAACATCATCAAAACATAAAATTTGTGTATCAGCAGAAACTAATTGATAAGCAAACGATCTTTCAAAAGTAAATGATTTACCATCTATAACTACTAATTTTTTCATCTTAGCTAATCCATTCATAAACAAACCCTTACCAGTACCCCCTTCAGGATTGTCAGAGATAACTTCGTCATTTAAGATTGTAGCAGGGCAATAAGATAAGTTTTTATACCCGTGCATTAAAAAACCTATAGTTGATTCCATAGAGGCTATTCTACTGTCGTCTTCTCCGCATATATTATGAATAAAAGTTTTGTAATCGCACTCTTGAACATGACATAATGTAAACTCCCTATCAATAACGTGGTCTTTCCATACGTAGCCACCTAAGTCTAAATAGTCTATTAAATTTATTTCATTGTGTGTAATTTTAACTGCACAATTCATATAATATAAATACGCTGTGTCTTTTGTGTCCTCAATAAAAAACACATCTATAGAAGAAAGTAAAGTTAAAAAGTCTTCTCTAAAATATCTTGTGTTCTCAGCAAAGTAATTATATATGCTTATATCATCTAATTGTAATAAATAATCTAAAACAAAATCTTTTATCTCCTTTTCACTGGTATGATCTATTAGGTTGTTTATTACTCTTACAAAAACATAGTTTTTACTCCCTTGTGGGTTAAATTTATAAAAACCACTGTCTTCTAAAAAATTTTTAAAATAAAAGTGTATTATTTTAATTTTTCCTTTTTGACTTTTTTCCCAAAACTTATTTTCTGTTTGTTCCTCTTCTAACTTATCTATAACTTCCTCTATACTTTCGTCATCAATTTTTTCACTCTGAATATGACATTTGATTTCTGTTTTGTTTACTCCTCTTCTTAATTGTTGTTTTATAAGATTTACCTTGTCTTCATCTTCATAGTATTTAGTACCGTGATTATGTGTGTTAGCATATGCCGAATTAATTGTTCTTAATATTTCATTTCTGTTAAAATCTTTTGAATCAAAATTACTCATTACATACTCTGCTAAAGTTTTTGGAACTCCAAAGTCGTTAAATGCAGCAGCCAAAATGTATACATTATTATTTCTTTCCCCATCTCTTAATCCATATTTTTTCTCCCACCACTTAACAAGTATGTCTACAATTTTGTTTTCATCTGTTAAGGGTATTGTAGGCTTGTCTTTGTATTTAGTTTTTTCTACATACTCTTGCTCTTCTATTTTATCCCAAATACTTGAATTTTTAGATAAGTATATTAAAGGATCATAAGACTCATAACAAACTCTGGAAACGTTTTTTGATGTAACGTCAAAAAAATCTGATTTAAAATATTTTTTTAAAGAATTAAAATAGTTTCTATGATTATCTACGTTTGGTGGTATCTTAACTAAGGCTTTTAAACCCTTACCGCTTGGAGATATAAATACAGAATAAATATATTTGTTTTTTGAAAGCCTTTCTTTTTCTTGAAGCAAATCTTTATTTGATTTGTAACCATCAAAATCTAAACATATTAATCCACTATGCTCTAAAAGTGAGTTATCGTTTCTTTTATTAAATTGACCACTAAAACATATTGCTGGTAATCTTTTTTTTAAACTATTTCTCTGCTCTTTGTCTTTAGTTTTTCTTATTTCTTTAACTAAATCTTTTGAAGATCCATCTTCTATACGTTTTAAAACTAATTTTACGTCCCTATAAAAAGGTTGAGACGTATCTTTTATATCTTTGAATATTGTTACTTTCATTAAATTATATTATTAAAAAAAAAGAGGGGCTAAGCCCCTCTTGTTAAAAAGGTAAGTCTGGGCCTCCAGAACTTGCTTGTGCAGTTTCTTTTTTAGGCTCTGGTTTCCAAGTGTCTACAGCCACATAATGAGTTTTACCATACTCATCTGGTTGTTTCTTCTTTTGCACGTTAAGTTTTATGTATTTTTTACCGCTATACTCAAATACGTGTTCAGAAGGCAAATCTGACAAACATAAGCTACAAGAAACAAGGTTTCCATCAAACTTTTCTGTACCACTACCAACATAAATTTTATCTTCCATTTTAATGTAATTTAATTTCATGTTCCAAAATTTCTAAAACGTCAGCCATAAGTTGTTGCTTTTGCTGTTCGTTTTTCATAGTAGTTGGAACTTCTACTATAAATATCTCTCGTTTCCAAGATAGCTTAGAAAGATAATGCTTAATTACCTTAAAAACTACTTTTAAAACAAAAAATATTTTTCTGTGTATTATTATATTTCTAAAGTGTTTCATGAATTATATGTTGTTTAATATCTTCAACAGCATTTTTTCCAAAAAATGTGTTATAAATAAAAATTGCATTTTCCACTTTCTCTTCTCCATGCCTTAAAAACTCCTCAGTAGGTGTGTAGATAGCTAATTGCAGTGAAGACTTGTCTATAACATAAAACTCTAATGGTAATCCAAATAACTCTTGATATATATATGCTTGACTATCATAGTTATATCTGTATGCGCTTGATCTAAACTTATTTATGTCTGACGTTGTTTTTAAATCTATTAGTTTATCTTGACAAACAATATCTGCCTTACCTTTCCAGGCAACTCCTTTTATATGCTTTACCATAGGTATTTCATACTGGTTAGTAGGTAGGTAGATTTCTTCAGCCATCTCCATATTGCTTTTTATTGTCAATATAGCTTGGTCTAATGCATCTTTTTCTTTTTGTAGCAATAGCATTTCGTTATGCTCTGAAGCTAACTCTTTATAAATCTTTGAGTTTCTGCTTGATGCATCTGATATAATAAAATTAGATAATTTGTCTGGCTCAAGTATAGCTGTGTGAAAGTATCTACCTTCTAACATAGGCTTTGTCTGTTCTTTAGGTAGTCTAAAACTTAATGGATCGTTTAATAGTGTGTATATATCAGAATTTGACAGCCATTGTTTTCCATAATCTCCATAATATAATTTATCGTCTTGTAGTTTTTGTATAGTATCTATTTCCATTACTTTATATGTTTAGATATTTCCTTCTTTACTACAGCCTTTATATTGTACTTGCTTTCTAAATTTTTAACAATACTTGGTAATCCTAATGATTTATTAGCAACAACATAGCTTAAGACTTTTTTCCAGTTTTCGTCCCCTATATTTAATGTAGCCTTCATTTTAGCTTTAAATGTAGGGTTAGTTTTTTGTTTAGTCTTAGGAGCGGTTTTTTGATTTGATATTGCATTAACAACCTCATCTGCTGAAGCTACTGAGTTGTCTAATCCAATTCCAAAATTACCTAACGCCCTACCCCATGCTGATGTTTCGCAATTTTCTACATATGATGTTTTATTGATATAAGAAGATCCTTTATATTCTTCCGCAGTTCCAGATGCAATTAATCTACCGGCAGTATCTTTTATTTCTGCCTTCATCATAATACTGTCTGGTGTTTTGTCCAGAACTATACTATCTATAGTGTATTCTGCATAAACTTCTCTAAAGTATTTTAATCTTGTGTGAACTTCAACATAGTCTTTTCCTTTTATGTTAATTGTTTTTAATTTTCCCATTTTTATTATATTTAATTAGTTTTTGTGTGTAATAAGAATATTTATTCATAACAAACTCCCGTTTTGTTTTTAAATTCTTAATAAATTTATCATTCTTTCTGCTATTAACCTCCTCCTTCATCTTTTGCTCTATTAAAAGCAATTTCCTTTTGTTGTTATTTATACCCATAAATATACAAGCCTTAACCCAACCATGCTCATAAAATATTTTATATTCTTCTGGAGTTATTTCTTGAAAGTAGTCTCCATTTTTAGAACAATTTAATATTTCTGTTTTACTTGCAAATACTTGTAATTTAAACCCACTATCAATAATTGACTCTCCATATTGTTTTTTTATGTGTATGGGCTGTGTATTTACAGCTTGTTTATATAGATCGGTCAAATTATACATTTATGCCTCTTCATTGAACTGATGATTTTTAACAATAGTATCAACCACGAACTTATAATCTGGATCGCTATCTACATATTTTTTAGCTTTTTTATATCCATACATAATAGTAGCATAGTCTACTGGAAGACCATTCTCTTCCATAAATCTTTTTATATAAGAAAGCCTTATAGGTCTTTCTTTAGCTAAGAAATAAAGCATTTGCCTTGCCTCTACTACTTCTCTTTTTCTTGTTTTAGTATACATTTCTCCTAAGGTTAGGTGAAATTTGTTTGCTATTGCGTCAGCATATGCGTCAAATATATCTTTTTTCATTTATTTCTTTATAATTTTATTTTGTAATTCATTTACTCTTTCTAAGGTTTTTTTAGCCTTGTCGTAACTCATTCCTCCCGCCATTAGATTGTCTATTTGCAGTTGTTTTATTTCATATTGCAAATGATGAATAGCTTTTTCTATATCTTGTATGTGTTTGGCTATATCAGACATACCTTCCTCTTTTTTCTTTCCACAGCGCATTAAATAGGTTAGTGCATTACCAACATTATATGATGCTGAAAATCCATATACAACCTCAGAGGCTTCATAATTGTTTTTGCCTATGTAGTAGTTAGGAGTTGGTCTTATTTGTTTCATATCTTTTAATTAATTTATATTTACTCATATCATTTTTAATAATTTGCTTTTCTGGAATAGGTAAAGCATACCTACAAGCCTCTACAAATCTACCTTTAACTTCTATTCTACCGCTATCTTTAAAAAAATCATTTAAATTAATATTATAAGAATTATTTAAAATTCTTTGGTTATTATAATACTGTTTTTGTTTTAAAGATTGTATAAAATATTTAGTTAAGGATTTCATTTAATTTAATTTAATTTTTATAAGGGAGCAGTTAAGAGTATTAACGTATCGTTGGCTTATGCCTTTATAACCGCTCCCCTATAATATAAAGACTAAAACATTTAATATTAAGGTTTCTTACACCTATAAAATTTTTGGGATTATTCCCAGTCTTTATTTCTTATAGTTTTTTAGTATGATTTGTTTTAATATTTCTTGATTGAGTTTCTGAAGCCATTGTATAAATTTTTTATTAGGATTGTCTTTCATCTTCTCACTTAAGATCATTTCATGAATTTCTTTCATAGACCCATTCTTTTATCATCAGCCATAGCCTCTGCCCTTTCGTCTAACATTTGCTGTCTATGTTCGTAATCCTCAATAGTTTCACAATAGTTACCACAAGCTATGCAGACAATAAGAAAATCTCCATACTCATTCTCTATGTCTTCCCATTCATCTCCACAACATCTGCTAACCATTTCTACCTCCATTACCAATTAAAGTTAATAGGGGTTTCTTTTACTTGAGCGCGTTGTTTCTTAATTCTTTTCTCTAAATTTTTTGTCCTCAAGTTTTGATATTCTTTTAAAATATACTCTGTCCAGTCATTATAATCTAATGCTCTGTACTTATATCTATTAAAATATTTTTTATAATCTTTATCCATTATTATTTACTTTAGTTAAAATTGATTTAGTTTTTTTATTAGCAAGGTAATTATAACGATTTTGCATAATTTGTGTATCAAGATCGTTGGCTTTATTCCAGAAATCTTTTTTTGCAAATAATATTTTTCTTATCGTATTGTATTCCCTTTCTTCCGATTTAGTTAGTTTACTCATAATTATTTAATTTAAGTAACAATAATACTAAATAAATATTAAATAAAAAAATATTATAAAGAAATAATATTTTCATAATCAACTTTACATACAACTAACGAACTTTCGTTGTTTGTTGTGCCTCCGATTAAATTAACTTCTTTTATTTTTCCGGTGTTAAAATCAAAATCGTTATAATCTAATAATTCATTAGAAAAAAAAGCACTTTCATAGTTTGATAACCAGTCAAACTCATTAGAATACACAAAATCTGTACCTTCTATATTGTTGTATAATATACGAAGATCATCAATTTTATTTATTATTTTATAATATACCGACCTGGAAACTATATTGGGTTTTAATATGTCTGTTTCTAATATGACAGCATAATTATCAATTTCGTTTTGTATCTCAAAAAACTTATAAAAAAAACTAATTGTACCATTATAAACTTCAATATTTTTTTCTCTTTGTGTATAAGCATATAAATATGGTAGATTTTCTAATCTTTTACCTATTATATTGTAAAAAGACTTAAAATCATCTGGAGATAATTCCCAGTAATTTTTATCTTTAATGTATTTATCATACATATAAGACATGACTGCTTTTTTATTATTAGACTGTACTATTTGTAGTATTGACTGATTACCCAGTGTATCAAAGGCTGTAACTAAATATTTTTGCATTTTATTACAAATTTACTAAATTACTGGTATTGTTCCCAAATCCTTAAATGTAGTAGACAAAGCCCCACCATCATTACCTTCATCATCAGACATAGGAACAAGCCAATATTTATTGTCTAAGCAAATAGCAATAGGTTTTTTGTACCACATATTGTCTTCTACTTCTTTGTCGTTAACGTATTCTACTCTTGTTATTTTTCTTCCAACAAGATTTTTAGCTATTTTATCTGTCCAATATTTTTCTACTGATTTACCTTCTATTTTATATTCTCCCATTTTAGTTTTTAGTTTTTATTTCCTTTAGATCGCGTAAAGGCAATAAGATTAGTAAATTATAGAGTTCTTTCTCTATCTCTGTCTTGGTTTTTGTTTCTGCCCATTTTTTAGCAATAGACTTAGCAAGTGTGTAGCTGTTCATAATTTTATTATTTAGTTTTTATTTTCGTTAAAAATTTCATGTGTAGTATATACCCCTACATAATCATAGTAGTTTCCTATCTCGCCATGTAACGCCCCATCTTCTCCTATACAGACCATGAAGCCATCATCATCATCATCTTGAAAATGTATCGGCTCCTTGTCTTCGTCAACAAGGTCTTCTATAAAGCTATTAATAGCTTTTACTTCTGGATATTCATCATACCATTTAAGATACTCTCCTCTATAAATTTTCATAGGAGAGAAAGGTGTATGCTCAACTTCATCAAATATATCAAATGGATTTTGCTGACCTAAACTTTTTATTTCTTCCATGACCTTTTCTAAATTCTTCTGGTGTTTTTTATTTACACCTAATATTACTATACTTCTATATCCCATAATTAATCTATTAAAGTTATTAATTCAATTTCATTTATATAATCCATGTCGTCTTCATAATTTTCTATGAGATAGGTAGGTATTTCACATTGATTATCTAATAAATCTTGTAGTGTAATATCTATTTTCCCATCTTCTTCTAAATATCCTATCCATGTTCTTGCATAGAATTTTAGATCTTCTGCATCACTAAAGATGTATTGTATAAATTTTGTTTTTTTAATATTGTATAACATTTTTTTTAATTTAATTAGTATTTAATTTTTCGTATAAATCATTATTTATACATTCTTCATTTTTATCTATCCAAGATTGTTCCATACATTCATTATCACAATATATTCCTCCAAATTTATCTGTAATATATTTATCTAAATCATCATTAAAACAATTTTCACAATATTTATCTTCCATTGTTTTAATTGGAAACTCTCTCAATTCTTCTTTTATTTTTACTGCTAAATCGTATGGTGTCAGATGTCCATCTTCCCACATTTCTATCAGCATTAATATTTGGTTTTTAGATTTATCTTTCATATTAAAAAGGTAATTTTATTAATTTTATATTCTATTATTTATTTTTCTTTCCATTTTATATAAATCTGCTCTATATGATATTTCGCTACCACTAATTAGTATATCTATATCATTTACCTTTATGTATATACTGGTTTTGTCTGTATCAATATAAGCTGAAATATTATTTTTTTTAAACCAAGCTAAAGCCATTTTGGTTTCTTCTTTATATTCTTCCATATTAAAAAGGTAATTTTATTAATTCTATATTATAAAATTCTCCAGTAGGGCTATCATGATGTGATAATTTTACCTCATAATTTTCTGGAGAGGTTTTTTTAATGTAAAAAGTTAAATCACATTCTGGAGCAATTTCAGTAAATATTTGTTTTGTATCATTTAGATCAAAAGTTTTATATCCACTTCTGTTTCTCCACCCCATATTTCTTCCAGATACTTTAACCTCTCTTTTACCTACATACTTTTCAAACTCGTAGTCTAACATCATTATAAAGTCTTCAAAGTGATGTTCGCCTATATAGTAATCGCTTAAGAAATGCTCTTCTATATCTATGTCTGCAATTTCTTCTGGAAGTATATCTTCATTACATAGTATTGAAACTGCATACTCTTGTTTATTGTTTATAAAATAATCTATTTCGTTGTGTATATGCTCTCCAACATCATAGAAGGCATTAAATCCTTGCAAAGATTTATTTATTTGTGTCATGGTCTTTTATAATTTGATTAATAACTTTTAACATTGTCTTATAAACTACAAGAACATCTGTAATTGTATTGTCGTTTCTTCTGTAATCATGGTTTATAATTACATTTAAGTCTTTCTTAGTATAGTTTATATATTCTTTTAGAATTGCATCTCTGTCTTTCTCAGATACATAGTCTTCAAATAAATTAAGTAATTGGTCGTAAAAATATGTTTCATCTCCATTATGAATTAAACTATACAATCCATCTTCAATATCTTCATAAATATTTTCATGCCAGTTATCTGATAGTTTATACATTCCTTCTCTGTATGAATAACATTCTTCTTCTTTTTGCAATACATTATCTTTCCAGAAAAATTTAGTCTCTCCCATAAAATCGTTCCCACCTTCTTCATAAAACATTTCAGCGCTAACCTTGTATTTTTTACATATTTCTTCTATTAGCTTTTCTGGTGGAGACCATGCGCTGTCTCCAGATATGTTTAAAGAGATTAAATTATCTTTTGATATCCATTTTTCATCTAAGTCTAAATCAAAATCAAACCATCTCGTTCCATACTCATAACCATCTCTTTTTTCTTCTGGGTCAAATTTTTTATCCAGAATTAAATCCCCAAACTCATTGAAAAATTTTGTTTCTTCATATCTTTCTAATTTCTTTATTAGTTTCTTTAGTATCTTGTTGTCTCCAACGATCTGAATACTGTTGTAGCAATAATTAGCCATTTTAATTTTTTTTATAAATAGGAAAGAAAGTACGACATATAACTTTCTTTTACATTGTTGGTTTCTCCTAACGATAACCTATTTTGATTAATAATTGATGTAAAAATAATAAATAAAAGTTAAATAAAAGTATAATATTATAATTTATTTTTCTTCAAAATATTTATCTTCTGCTATTTGTTCTTCTGTTTTTTCTGGGATTATAATAGCTTCAATATGTAATTTATGACAGGTTTCTTTTCCTTCAAAATATAATTGTGTATCATCATCTTTGTATATTTCAAACATTTCCTCTTCTATTATTTCTTTCATTTTATTATATTTTGAGTTGTATATCTCTCTGGCTTTTTCTTCTGTTGCAAAATAATCTGTCTCTATATAGTCTAACGCTCCTTGATAGTGATGAACAGCATAGATAAAGTTTAAATCATCTTTGTACGCTTTATTTATTACTGCTATGTGTTGTATTTCCATTTTGTATAAATTAGTTCTGACATTATTGTCTTTTACTGCAAAAACCCCAGTATTTTCATACTGAGGTAATTACAGAACAAACACAAATATTTAACGATATAAATCTTTTATTTCCCAGACTTCTGTTGTTCCATATTTTTTAGCTACTCTTTCAAGTTGTGTTTTTGCATGAACGTATTCTGTCCATGAGTGAGGAAATTGGTCTGTATCTTGCATGATATAATATTCTTGCTGTTTTACTATTTTTAACCAAAAATTAATGTTTTGTTCTAAAGTTTCAAGTTGATTTTTCATAAAAGGATCTGGATTTAATTATATATATTAATAATATTTTCTACGTGATTATACATTTCTAATGCTGACGCTGTTTCTCTTTCTTTGCAATACATTTTAAAATTTAATATATCATCTACTTCAATAGTTCCGAATTGAATAGTTAATATTTTGTATTCTCTTAATAAATGTTGAATTATTGGTTTGTGGTTTTTTATTTTTTTCATATTAATATATGCTTATTTTATGAATGTCTAAATTTGTCTCTTCTGATATTATTCTTATTATATGTGAAGCAAGATGATTGTAATAGTTGTTCACTATTCTTTCTTTTAGTTTTTCATCTTTTAAAGTACATTCTAACAATTTTTCTGCTGTTTTTATTATGTCGTACCTATAAGCATCTACGAAATAGAACGGCAGACCTTGTAGGTAGTCTGCTAATCGGTTTTGTGTGGCTGGGTATCTTTTTAAATTATATTTGTGATTACATACCCTTTTAAAATCATTACATATAAAAGTTAATTTTTCTAAGTCTGTCGCATTTTCTAAATCATCATTTACAGCCGAAAGAATATAATTTTTTATATTAGATTTATATTTTTTTGTGTTTGTTCTTAACATTTTTTTTAATTTAATTAGTATTAATTTTAGTAATAGACAAGGAGAATTAAAACTCCTTGTTTCGCTGTTCTCAGCTCGTCAGTATTACAGCCAATATAACGTTGTTTCCAAATTATCAGGAATACACCAATTTTGCGCGTCTTCTTCTGTAATTAATCCGTTTTTCTGGAAAGCGTCCATTATATTATTATATCTTTCGCGCCTCGCGGGTCTGTCTGGTATTCCGTCTATCTCCATTTCTCGCGCAATTAGTGGTAGTATCTCCATTTTAAAATAATGATTAAATTCTTTGTATGTCATGATTATATATATTAGATTAATATTTGGTTTGTACTGCGAAAACCCCAGACGGTTGGGTCTGGGGTGGTGTTTGGGGTGTGGTGGATTTATCGGTCAATATCTCCAGTTATACAGTCTTTCAAAAATTCCCATTTAGAGACTTGCAAGTCATCAATAAGCAAACGCGCAATTCTTTGCGCATCTTTACGCGAGCAATTCACATTTTTAGACTGGATTAAGTCTAATAAATCATAGATATATAATTCTTCATTATCATATTTTGCGCGATCTATTTTATTTAATAAAGTGTCCTCGCAAGTTCCTTTATACTCTAACATTACTTTTGCGACAGCTTCACGTTCTGCGCTTTTCATCTCTTGCAAGAATGATAATAAACTTTTTGTTTTTTTCATTGTAATAAATTTAATTAATATTCGTTTGTTGGTCGGTAATATACAAAAACTATTTAATTAAAGTATAATAAAACTATAATATTTATTTAATTATGTCTATTTATAGCTAATTTATATTCATTCTAAATAACAGCTTGTTAATCAATCATTTAACTGCTGTTTGTCGGTTGGTTTTGTTTGTTCTGGTGGGTATTCGGTCAAGTGTAAAAGGGAAGGCGCGAACTTGCGCAGGGTGGGAGACTGGGACAGCAGGAGCGCGAAAGGTGGCGCGAGTGCAGACAATAACAGCCAGAGACAGAGACAGAGACAGCAACAGCCAGAGCAACAGCGACAGCCAGACCAAGACCAACAACAGCAAAACCAAAAGCCAAAACAACTGGACAAAAAAAACGAAATCAACAACCCCCCCACCAAAAAAATCTGGTTTTTCTGGCGCACACCCGAGCCGTAAAAGCAAGTAGTACCCTCAACCCCAATATATGTGACAAAAATTTATTATCTTTACAAAAAATAATACTATGAAAAAGAATAGCACAACATCAGACTTCGTCAGTGGACTCTATGTAAAAGATGGTAGGTTAATTAATGGCAGACCTGATGGAATGTCTGGAATAGAGCAAGCGTCTATGTATAGAAAGCAAATGAAGAAACAATACAAGATTGATTGTATAGCTGACGGTATAGAAAGAGCAAAGATGAGAATGGACGGAGACAATAATATTTACAGACTATAAGACTTCCCGTTGTTTTAGTTAGTGAAAAGTAGGGTGATCATATGATTATCCTATTTTTTTTTATATATTCCACCTTTATTCCACCTTTATGTCGCTTTTATGTCGGACTTAAAACTTTAGGTAACTTAACTTAACTTATTGATTTATAATATATTATATTTATTTATTGTTATTATTCCATATTAAATTAATAAATAATAAAATAAAAAAAGAAAATAAAAATAAAAAAAACTATAGTCTCAGTTATTAGCCTTTAAGTCTGGAAAGCTGGAATGTGTCTTAAATATATTTTTATATATTTGCAATAATCAAATTAAATTAAATTCATATGACTTACATACCTAAACAGTTAAGTTTTGATTCTGAAGGTAGATCAAAATTAATATCAGGAATAACATCTATATCTAAAACAGTAAAGAGTACATTAGGCCCATTAGGTCGTACTGTGTTATTAGAATCTCCAGAACATACATCAGGCATGACAATTACTAAGGACGGTGTTACTGTAGCGCGTTCTATATTTTTAGATGACCCTATAGAAAACCTTGCGGTACAAATGATGAAGGGCGCAGCAGACAGAACAGCTAACTCTGCTGGTGATGGTACAACAACTGCCATTGTATTAACTGAGGCTATTGTAATGTCAGGACAAGAGTTTCTTGAACCTAAACATAATACCACAGAAGTTATTAGGCATATTAATAAATTAACCGAAGAAGTTATTATTGGTATAAATAAAAAATCAAAAAAGGTTACTAAAGATAGATTATTAGATGTTGCTTGTATTTCTGCAAACAATGATAAGTCTATTGGAAAAATTATAGCAGATGCATATGACAAGGTTGGCATCAATGGCATAGTGACTGTAGAAAGATCTAAATCTTCTGATACTTATGCTGAGGTTACTAATGGATTAAAAATAGAAAGAGGATATTCTTCTAATCTATTTATCAATAATCAAAAGAAAGATGAGTGTATATTAGAAGATGTTAAAATATTAGTATGTGATGCAAGTATAGAAAACATATTGCAAATAGAAAATGTATTAAAACCTGTTATTAATAACGGTGATAAATTATTAATTATAGCTCCTTGTTCCACTAACGTAATAAATACATTAGCTGCTAACGTAGTTCGTAATGGATTAAAGTTTTGTAATATAGCTCCGCCTTCATTTGGATATAAGACACAAGAGTTAATGCAAGACATAGCGTTAGCTGTAGGCGCTAAATATTACAGCGAAAAGACGGGTGATGATCTAAGTTTAATAATGCCAAAAGATTTAGGTCATGCTCAAAAGATTATATGTAATAATGAAAGTACTATTATTTTAAAAGAAGAAAACCAAACAACAGAGATACAAAAAAGGATAGATGAGTTAATTGAAGCCAGAGATTCTACAGAAAAAAATGTAGATCGTAAATTTATAAACGAAAGAATAGCAAGCTTAGCCGGGTCTATTGGTTGTATATATGTAGGGGGTAATAGCGATATAGAACAAAAAGAAAAATTTGACCGAGTAGATGACTCGGTTTGTGCTGTACGATCTGCATTAGAAGAAGGTATAGTAGCTGGCGGTGGAATCTCATTATTTAGGTCATCTTTACTTTTGGACAAACATAAAAGCAAAGATGAAAATGCTAAGGTTGCAGCGTTAATTTTAAAGTCCGCATTGAGAGCGCCTATAAAACAAATCATAGACAACGGTGGAAAAGATTATGATAAAATAATAAGTCATATATTTGATAAGCCCTACAACACGGGTTACGATTTAAAAAACGAAGCCTATGGAGATATGTATAAGATGGGTGTTATAGATCCATTAAAGGTTACTAAAAACGCATTATTAAATGCTGTAAGTGTAGCTGTAACAATTTTAAGTACTAACGCTATAGTAACAAATAAAAGAGCTTAATGATGTTTAGTAGAATATTAAAGTGGATATTAAATTACCAAGAAAATAAAATAGAATCAAATTTAAAAAAATATGAAAGTAAACAGCAGAACAAAGCAGTTTAGCAAAAACAGCTTACTTAGAGGTGTAGATAAAGATGGGAATGAATGGTTAGATCAGGATTTATACATAGATTTATATGCAGATAAATTAGCTGCTGATCTTTTTGAAGAACAAATGATAACTGTAAGAGAGGCTTATTCTTTGGGTAAAGATTTTAAAAGGTTTTTACACGATCAATTAAATAATAAGCTAATATGAAAGCAATAGGAAAAAATGTTATCATTCAACCTATAGAAGAGGAGATGAAAACCAAGTCTGGATTATTATTAACAGCATCAGATGTAGATGAGTTTAGATATAAGAAAGGAAAAGTAATACAACAAGGCACAGATGTTAAAACGATCAAAGCAAACGACACTATCTATTATGACAAGTCTGCTGGCTTTAGCTTGCTTATCAATAATAATTCTTATACTATTATTTCTGAGAGAGATATCGTTGTTGTTTTATAAACTCATTAAGTTTTTTTATAGAATTTCTGTAAAGCTTATCAGTATAACTAATATCTTTTCTAAATAATGGGTTTAAATTAGGGCTTTCTGCTATTTCTTCACCGTTTAGTTTGCGATAAATAGATCTTGCTATTGTTTTACCCTTGTGTGACAGCTCATATAACGTAGTATGTTTACCATATCCTTTTCTCCAAACCTGGATATACCCTAAAGAAAGGAGTTTATCAAATCTTTTTATGTCCCAAGACATTAATTCTTCAAATTCTTTAAATTTTGTTTTGTTAAAGTAGTCTTCACTGTATAAAAACAAAATCATATCTATATCGGGTGTGCCTATCTTGTATTTGGCCTTAACCCAGTAGCGTATAACACGCCAAAACTTCATGTAATCGTGGGAAATTTTAGTCATATTTAAATTATATCTTTGTAAAAATACAAAAAATGGAAATAGTAAAAGGATCTCAAGAGTATTATGATTATGTTATGGAGTATATGATTCCAAATGGGGAAGAGCTTTATGAGATATTTACTCTTGATGTAGATTTATTTGTAGATATGGTAGATTCAGACACATCATATACGTTTACAGATGAAGAAGTAGCTGCAAGTATGCAGAAAAACGGAGATACTTTAATAATAGAATGAAATCTCCTATAGATTTTAAAGACTTTGCTGCAAATCCAGTAACTGGTCTGTTGTTTTTTTGTTTAATAGCTATAGGCTACCTATATATAGACAACAAAACTACCTTAACAAATCAAATAGTAGCATTACAGGAAGAAGTTATAGTATTGCGGAGTGACTATAAGAAATTAAACGACAAGTTTATAGAAACCCTACAAGAAATAAATGAGTAGGCTAATCATTATATTATTATTAGCTATATCTTCTTGTTCTCAGCCAGAAACATTAGTTAAGGAGGTTGAGGTTGATAAAATAAACTTAGATAGTTTAGCCAATGCAACAATAGAACAAGTAAACAAACAAAAGAAACAGAAAGTTTTGTTAGAACAAGATCTGTGGAGAAAAAAGAGAGATATAAAAAAAATAGAGAAGAAATTTAAAGAAAGTATGTACGAGTTAAATAATTTAAAACTAATAAGTGAGGACAGTTTGGTTTTTGATTATAAGATAGTTGTAAAAGAAATAGTAGACAGCGTAAGAATTACTGTTAGCGATTCTTTGTGCGTAAACTGTAGGGCAAAACAAAAGAAAAAAGAAAACACTTTAGTTAGTAAAGCGTTTAAATGGTTTAAAAAGAATATAAAATTATAATTATCTTTGTTTAAATAAAAAAATTAATTATGTCTAAAAGTCTATACAAGAAAAAAACTCCTCCGATGGTTGGCGCTCCAGTAAATAAAACAAAGAAAAAAACTGTAAAGAAAAATACAACTACAAAAAAAACTAAAACAAAAAACCCAAAGAATAAAAATATATTAGATACTAAAACTAAAAATATTCCAAAGGCTTTAGTTAAAAAAACAAAACAAAAAGTTAAAAATGTTTTAAACAACACTCCTAAAGAAAATATAAAAAAGCTTATTACTGGAGATTCAAACCTTTATGTAAAAATGTATAAAAACATGAAGAAAATGTATAAAAACAGAAAATAGATTATGGCAAAGAAAAAGAAAATGAAAAATCCATGTTGGAAAGGATTTATAGCGTACGGTATGAAAATGAAGGGAGGAAAGAAAGTTCCTAACTGCGTTCGTAAGAAGAAAAAGTAATGGCTACAAAAGGTAGGACAAAGAAGGCTCAAATAAAAAGGTCTACTGGTAAAGGTGGTAACTATCGTTCTACAAAGTCAGGAGCTGGTATGACTAAAAAAGGAGTGGCAGCTTACAATAGAAAAACAGGCGGTAATTTAAAAACAGCTGTTACAGAAAAAAATGCTACAGGAAAAAGAGCGGCAAGAAGAAGATCTTTTTGCGCAAGAATGAAAGGCATGAAAGGGCCGCTAAAAGATAAAAAAGGAAGACCTACAAGAAAGGCTATGTCTTTAAGGCGCTGGAGATGTTAATAAATTAATTATTATATTTGCACTATGGGAAAAATGACAAAGAAAGATTATAACAGTATCAACTTTAGTAATAAAGATATAGATAAGTTGTCTGTAAAACAAATGAAAATCGCGAAAATGGCTCCGCCATTTAATAAAATCACTGGAAGTGATTTTGCGGCACTAAGAAATAAAAAAAATAAAAAAGCATAACTATGCCAACAGTAACTTACTCATGCCCTGACACAGGCAAAACAATGAAAAAACAATTTCCATATAATGCTATGGGAAAAGCGCAAGCAAGCTCATTTCAAAAAATGATGGGAGGCAAAATGAAGAACAACCCAGGAACTCACAGTGAGGTCAAGATGGGAGGAAAAATGTATTAACTATTAAATTTTATAATTATGAAACAAGGATATAACGATAGAATGGACGAGTCTTTAGGTGCGAGAAACGGAAAGAAATCTCAATCTATGAAAGATAGAAGAGACGAGTCTAAAGCTATGTCAAAAAAAATGTATGGTCATTCTTACGGAGCTGATAAGTCTATGTCTTATAGACACACATCTTCATGGAAGACTCATGATCATTTAAAGTAATGGCTGGTCGTACTAAAAAAGGCGACTTTCCTGAAATTAAAAAAGCAAACCAAGGTAAATTTACATCTTGGGCTAAAAGAAATGGTTTTAGTGACGCTTGTAGTGCAGCTAATGCTGTAATGAAAAACACTAAAAAATATTCTGATCCAGTTGTAAAGATGGCTAATTATGCTAAAAACTTTGGTTGTAGTAGAAAGTAATAACTAATATAATTAAATATCATGGCAAAAAAAAGTAAAGGCAAAAGAAAAAATTTATTAAAAAAAGACCCTTCTCAACAAGAAAACTTATCATATGAAAAAAAGGTAAGCCTAACAGCGACTGTAAATCCATTAACAGGAGCAGTAAAACCAGAAAAAAAAGAAGAGCCTAAAAAAGTTTTTTACAATAATTCTCGTCCTAAAACCGCATTTAATATGAGGAAAAGGTACGATCAAACAAACTAAAAAAATGAAAGAAAAATTAATATCTTTGTATTGTTATTTACAATGCAGCTGGAATAACCTGATGAGTTTTTTAACTATAAAGGTAGAGTGCTGCCCTAAAGACAAATGCTCATGCAAAATCTAAACAAGTCAAGAGGTTTAGGAGATACTATTGCAAAAGTTACTAAAGCAACAGGTCTTGATAAAGTAGCAAAAACTATGGCAAAAGCAGCTGGTAAATCAGACTGTGGTTGTAATGACAGAAGAGATACTCTTAACAGGGTGTTTCCATATAATAAATAAAAGAGATTTTTAACCTCAAAATATAAAACATGGCATACCCAAAAATTACGGTCAATACAGGATTAGTATTAGACCTTTTAGTAAAAAGTGATACAGTAGATATTCCTTGGCCTGGAGCTAAAATAACAGGATCGGGAACTTTCTTAGACAACGGAACTAACACAGCAACAAACAACAATCAATTAATAGACGGTGGAGCAACATTTACTTCAACTACCGCGCCTTTTCCAGTTGTAGTAGGAGATAAGGTTTTTAACACAACAACACCAGGAAATGCGTTAGTAACCGGAGTGGCTGCAACAACATTAGACTTTGGTTCTAATATATTTCCAAATACTCCTGAAAATTATTTAATAACAAGACCAAATCATTTAATAGATACAACCGCAACATTTATAACTTCTGGAGTTAAGTCAGGAGATATTATATGGAATACATTAACTTTTACAGCAGCATATGTATTAGTAGTAAATAATGAGGTAGACCTAACATTAAGCGCTGATCTTTTTGGAACTAACGTAACAGCTAATGATGACTACACTATTTTTACTGGACAAGAGGGAGGGTTAAAATCTTCTGAAGGTTGTCTTTTATATGTAGGGGATTCTTCTGCATCAACAGAAAACACAAGTGTTTTGCCTGTAGGAAATACCTCTGGAGTTTTATTTAAAAAATTTCCAACAGGAAGTTACTTGCCAGTTCAAGTTAAAAAATTATTTTCTACGGGATCTGAAGCAGACGGTTATTTAGCTATTTGGTAATATGACAGTTATTTCTGAAAACACAAAATTTAGTCTAAGTCCTAAAAACTTTATTACTATTATAGTGTTGGTGGGTAGTATGGTAGGAATGTATTATTCTTTACAAGCTCAAATAGAAGAGGCAAAAGAATTACCAAAGCCTACTCAAACCTCGTCAGAACAAATGATTGAAATACAAAAAGAGTTGGTTTTTATAAAAACAGAAATGTCAGAAATGAAAGAAACTCTTAATAGGTTAGACGATAGAATTTATCAACTAAGAAAATAATGAATGAGAACAATAAAAAAAATTATTGTTCATTGTTCTGCTACTCCACGAAATAAAGATTTTTCAGCAGAAGATATTAGAGACTGGCATGTTAAAGGAAACGGCTGGGACGATATAGGATATCATTTTGTTGTAAGGATAAATGGACAAATAGAATATGGCAGAATGGTTGACAAGTATGGCGCCCATGTTTCGGGACATAACTATGATAGTTTGGGAATATGTTATATCGGTGGTATGGATAGAGAAATGAAGGTTTGGGAAGACACACGAACAGATAAACAAAAAGAATCTTTAATTATGTTGCTAAAGACTTTAAAAAAATTTCACCCAGAAGCTATTGTATATGGTCATAGAGATTTTTCTACAAAAGCTTGTCCAAGTTTTGATGCAAAAAAAGAATATGAAAAGTTATGAATGTATGGAGTAAAATTTTTGGATCTGCCGGTATAGAGGTTGCAGATAAAGTAACAAATATAGTTGATAAATTTATACAAACACCAGATGAAAAATTAGCATTTAAAAAAGAAATGTTAAGAATATTTCATGATGCAGCTAATGAAGAACAAAGAAACGTAACAGAACGTTGGAAGAGCGATATGACATCTGATAGTAAATTGTCTAAAACGGTCAGGCCAGCTGTATTAATTTTTTTAATAGCAAGCACTATATTGCTTATTTTTATTGACTCAGGATTTATTACCTTTGTAGTTGATGATGAGTGGAAGGATTTACTAAAAGTGTTGCTAATAACTGTTGTAGCCGCGTACTTTGGTGGTCGCTCGTATGAAAAAGGAACTAAAATAAAAAATAAGTAAATATGTCAAGAATTGTTAGCTATCCATTACAAAATATAGTAATAGGATCAGATAAATGGATAGGCTCTGACATGGCAAATGATGGGGTTACAAAAAACTTTAGTGCTGACGCTGTAGCTATTTTCTTAAATACTTTTAACAAAATTGAAGTAAACGCATTAAAGTATAGGTATCAAAACTGGAACACAGGAGATTTTAGAGAATCAGGCACGATATCTTTTTCTACTCCAAATTCAGGATCAAAACCATTTTCCTCCATAACAACCTTTATGTTAAGTAAGAATCAGCTGCAATCAGCAATAGACATATCTTCTTATTATTCAGTACCCTTAGTAGGATCAACAGTGTGTATATCATCAGCTTCTGATCCATCTAAATTTGGTATTTACTCATGGAACAGCGTTACTCAAAACGCAACTGAAACAGATTTTTTTGATATTGTTGTTACTATGCAGGCGTCAACTGGGAGCTTAATTACAAACAAAGATTATTTCATATCTTTGCTGACATACGCAAGCAACACATCAGGAGATAAAAACTTTGTATTTAGTCAATCAACAAATGCAAATCCTTGGGTGATAAATCATGGATTAAATAAATATCCATCAGTAAGCGTAGTAAATAGCGCTAACATAACTGTTTACGGAGAAGTAGAGTATGACTCATTAAATGAAGTTACTATAACTTTTAATAGTCCTACAAACGGAAAGGCATATTTTAACTAATAAAAAAAACAAAAAATGAAAAACATATTAATAGTAGTATTAAGCTTAATGACTTCAGTAGCTTCGGCACAATTTATGGTAACAAGCATGGTTAGTTCGCCAGCAGACGGAGAAGACATGAGTTTAGATAATTTAACAGATAACATAGGGGTAATGTACTCTATGGATAAAATAAGTGCAGGAATAATGATGGACGGAGATGATTACAATTTAGTAGCAAGATATTCTTTTGGAGATAGATTATTTGCATATGGACTAATGACTGAAGAAGAAGAAATTTCTTTAGGAGTAGGATATGCATTAAATGTATGGAACGAATTATATATTGAACCATCATACTTATTAGATATGGAATCAGAAGACAGTGAAGGTGAGCTTAAATTAAGTTTAACCTATAAATTTTAAATAAACAAACAGAAACGCTATGGCAATTAATTTTTTACAAGATATATCCTTAAATAACGGTCAAGTAACCAATTTTAAGGTACAGAATATAACAGGAACACTACCTTCATCATTAACAGGTGAGGGTCAGTTAATATATAAATCAGATACTAATGAGTTATATTTACACAAAGGAGCTAACTCTTGGGAGGAGTTAAGTACAGGCGGATCTGTAACTTCTGTTGGAATAACAGAAACTGGAAGTGCATTAACAATAACAAACTCTCCAATAACATCATCTGGTAATATTAATATAGCTGGTGCAGGTACATCTTCACAAGTTATATTAGGAGATTTATCATTAGCAACATTACCAGTTGATGGAGTTACATCTGTAGCAACATCTAATGGAACATTTGTAAATGTAAGTGGTGGAACGATAACAGCTACAGGTACAATTACAGGAGATTTATCAGCTACAGGAACTCCTTCAGCAACTACATTCCTTAGAGGTGATAATCGATGGGAAACTCCAGCAGGAGCATATACTTCATGGAGTTTAGAAGGGGACAATGCAACTACAGTAAATATTACAGATGGATTACGAGTAGATTTTACAGGAGGAACAGGAATAAGCACATCAGTTGCTTCGGCAACCCCAAACACCTTAACCATTACAAATGATGGGGTTACGTCTATTTCGGCTACATCTCCAATAGCTGTAGACTCTTCAACAGGAGCTGTTGCAATTAGTTATACAGGAGGTACTGGAACAATGTCAAGCTGGTTGTTAACTGGTGATACTGGAGGATCAGCTACAATAGACGATGGAGAAACTGTTGATATAGCGGGTTCTGGAGTTATATCCACTGCGCGTTCTGGAAACACAATAACTATTAGCTCGTCTGCTGGAGCTGGAACAATGTCTTCTTGGTTAATAGGCTCAACCACAGGAACAGATCAATCTGTAGGAAATGGTCAAACGGTAGACATTGTAGGCGGAACAAAAATTAGCGGATCTGTTACATCTCCAAGAACAGTAACTCTTGCTCACGATACACAATCTCAAAGTAACACAACACCTTCTTCTTCTTTATCAAGTGGTGGAACATTTACAGCTATTTCTGCAAATGTATCTGTAGATTCAACTGGTCATGTTACTGGACAGGCTCTTGAAACATATACGTTACCTACTTCAGATAACTATGGTTCATGGACATTAGCTGGTGATACTGGAAGTCAAACAATATCGTCTTCAAACACAGCTACTTTTATAGGAGGAACAGGTATTACAACGGCAGCAAGTGCAACTGATGATTTAACAATAACAAATAGTTTACCTTTTAACAACATAGTATTTGCAAGCACCTCAGGTTCATCGTCTACTGTTTCAGATCAAGGAACAATTACTTTTAGCGCAGGAACAGGAATAACAGTAACTGGTGATGGTTCGGGAGACATAGAAATAGTAAACACAGTTACTAATACTGATGCAAACTACGCCTTAAGTGTAGGGGCTGTATCATCAAATGAATCTACATTATCGTTAGTTGGTTCAAGTGGTGGATCCACAACAACAGCTAAATTTTCAGGAACAACTAATGAGATTGAAATAACAACACCATCTACAGGTAACGGTGGCGACATAACTATTGGTTTACCTCCTGCTGTTACTGTTCAAACAACTTTAGTTGTAGGAACAGGAGGTATTGACACTTCGGGAGCGTTAAGTGTAACAGGAACTGGACAATCAGGTTTTGCTGGGCAGGTAACAATTCCTTCTACACCATCTGCTTCTACAGACGCTGCTTCTAAAAATTATGTAGACACAAGTATTGCAGGCTCAGGCTCTTTAATTTATCAAGGAGGATATAATGCAAGTACAAACACTCCAAACTTAACAAGTACAGGTCAAGGAATATTAAAAGGATTTACTTATGCTGTAACAGCAGCAGGTAATGCATCTGGATTCTGGAGTCCTACTTTAGAAATCGGTGATTTAGTTATTGCTAATCAAGACAATCCTGCATCGGCAGCTGATTGGACTGAAATTAACAAAAACATTGACGTTGCAACAGCAACAGTTCAAGGTATTGCTAACTTCCCAACTGCGGGTGGACTTTCGGTTTCTGGTGGAGCTGTAAGTATGCCAACTCAGTCTTCTAACGGAACTTACGGTGCTGTTACAAAATCATTAACAGCTACAGTAGATACTAAGGGTAGAGTTACGGCAATGGGCGAAGCAGATATTGCAATTCCAGCATCACAGATTACAGATTTCTGTACTGCTGTAGCAAGCTGTATAAATACAAATTATAACTTTAAGACTACAATTACAGGAACATCACCATACACAGTAAATCATAACTTAGGAACAAGAGACGTTATGGTTTATGTTTATGATAATGCTTCTCCATATGAGCAAACCTTTGTGGAGGTAGTTCATACTGATACAGATAATGTTACAATTAGCACAGCAACTGATTTAGGAACAGATGTGTTAAGAGTACTTGTAGTAGAGGTACTGTAACAAACTTACATGTACGAATTAGATTATTAGCAAAAGCTTTTAATTTAATTCGTATATTTGTAAAAATCTATTTTTCATGTCTATAAATTTTTTGATATCCCAAAATATTGACGGGGGCATAACAACCAGCTCCTCCTCAACCATGGCGGGTATCAATATGACTTCCAGTATTGCAATGGGTACTAATGCTATTACAGGAATGGCCAACCCATCATCAGCACAAGACGCTGCAACAAAATCATATGTAGATGGTGCATTACCAACTGTTAATAACCCGACTATATCTATTACTACAGGATCGGGCTTAGACGGACCAAACTCATTTACTTTAAATCAAAACACTAACAAAACAATATCTCTATCTTTAGACTTAAGTGAGCTTCAAGACTCAGGAACCTTACTTGGATCAGATCATTTAATATCATTAGATGGTAATGTAGAGACTAAAAGCACAATATCATCTATACCTTTAAGTATATTTAATAATAATGCTGGATTTGTGACTTCTTCAGGGGTTACATCTGTAGCTACATCAGCTCCTATAACTGGAGGAACGATAACAGGAACAGGAACAATAGGAATAACACAGTCTTCAGGATCAGCAAATGGATATTTAAGTTCTACAGATTGGACAACATTTAACAACAAAACTTCAAACACAGGAACAGTAACGGGAGTTACAGGATTATCGCCAGTTACTTCTTCTGGAGGAACAACTCCACAAATTTCAATGTCTTCCGCAAATGGTTCTACTAATGGGTATCTTACCTCTACTGACTGGACTACTTTTAATAATAAGGGTAGCGGATCAATGTCAAGCTGGACTCTAACAGCGGATAGTGGGGGAACTGAAGCAGTTACAAACGGAGAAACTGTAGATATTTCAGGAGGTACTAATATTACAACAGTGCGTAGTGGGTCTACTGTTACTATAAACACTTCTGCTACAACCAACACAGGAACAGTTACTTCGGTTGCTACAGGCACTGGCCTTAGTGGTGGGACAATTACAGGTTCAGGAACTATATCTGTAGATAACACAGTAGTTCTAACAAACAATACACAATCAATTTCAGGCGGTAAAACTTTTTCAGATGTTTTAACTTTAACAAGTGATATTGATATGGAGTCAGGAGGAGATATATTGCTTTCTGCAACTGGAGGTATACAGATAGATGGAGACCCAGGGGTTGGAAAGTTTTTAAAAAGTGTTGCTTCAGGAATGGAGTGGACTACTATAACTCAAAATTCTGGAACAGTTACATCAGTAGCAACATCATCGCCAATTACTGGTGGAACAATCACAGGTTCAGGCACAATAGGGTTTAACTCTTCCGCTGTAACTTCATTATCTAACTTAGTAACTACAGGAACAGTAACGGGAGGAGTGTGGAGTTCAAATACAAGATTAGATAAAACTTCAACAACAGACAATGATTATCAAGGAGAACTTGTTTATTTAGGAGGCACTACTGTAGTTAAAGGAAAACTTTATCAATATTCAGGTGGAGACTGGATTGCAGCTGATGCTGATGCAGAATCTACATCAAAAGGATTGTTAGCTATGGCTGTAGCTAATGGTAATTCAGGAACAGTAGGCATGTTAACAAGAGGAATGTTTACTTTAAGTTATGACCCAGGAAATGATGGAGACACTTTACATATTAGCACAACAGCGGGTAATTTAGTAGTTGAACCACCTTCAGGATCACAAAAAGTAGTAAGAATTGTTGGTACTTTACTTGATAGTACAAATGGACAAATGTTTTTTCACCCAGACAATACATATATAACACTAAGTTAATATGTCTATATCAAAGGTACAAGGTGTAGATATTAGTTCTGTTAGCAATATAGATTCTATTCCAAAATCTACAATATCTGACTTAAACAATGTTAGCGTGCCATCGGGATTTTCTACAGACTATTCTATAGAAGGTAATGGTTCTAATCAATATATATCTTTAGGAGATCAAGGGGAAACAGTTTTAAACCCAACCGAAGCTCAAATAAATGCAAATGGATATACGTTTTCAGCGTGGGTTTATATTGATGATTTAACTACTTCTTTTCAGATCTTTTCTTTGGGAGTAAGTGGTACTAATAATTATTACGGAATACAAATGTTAGTAAATAGAAATGCTGCTTTTGTTTTTCATTTCTTTGGGTTAAACGGCTCTACTCCTGGAGCTGGTTCCAGTAATCGTTTAACTAAAGGGGCCGTTAACGGAACAATATCTACAGGCGTATGGAAGCATCTTGCGTGGGTCATTCCTGCAAATAGTTATGATGTTGTCGCTAACTGGAAGATATATATTGATGGTTCTGAATATACAGGCTCAACTTTTAATTCAGGAAATTCAAATGTTAATTTAGCATATAGTGGTAATTCTAATATTGGTGTGTGGACAAGATCGGGATCATCTTTATCAAATATTTTTGATGGAGAAATTAATAATGCAGCAATTTTTAATAAAGAACTTAGCTCAAGCAATATGGCGGCTATATATAATAGTGGCGCCCCAATAGATTTAAGTTCAGATTCTGGTAATTATAACGCTTCGGCAAATCTTATTGCATGGTGGAGATTTAATGAAGGAACAGGAACATCTTACGCAGATAGTTCTACCAATTCATTTACTGGTTCAGGCGTTAATACTCCTACTTGGAGTACTAATGTTCCAACATAATATCATAATAAAAATATTTGTATCTTTGTTAAAATATTAACTAATTAAATAATTTAAATTACAATAAAATGAAAAAATTAAGTAAAGAAGAACTAACTACATTACAATCTTTAAACCAAGAGTATAATCAAACAAAAATGGCTTTGGGAGAGACTGTTTTACAACAATATAAATTCCATAAAACAGTTGCGGAAATAGCACTTAAGTTTGGTGAGCAAGAGGGTGTCTTAATGGAAAAATACGGTAAAGACGTAACTATTAATTTAGAAACAGGAGAAATAACTGATAAGAAAAAAGAAGATACAGACTCTCCTGAATTAAAAAAAGTAGAAACAAAGTAATAAAAAAAATGTCGCAATATGGCTAAAATAAAAAACACGACTGCTTATCCAACGGTCACTCCTAATGCAAGTGATTTACTAATAGCAACGGACGTAAGTGATAACAATAAGACAGTAACTTTTTTAGTCAGCGACCTTATTGTAGGTGGAGGTGTATTGCAAGATTTACAATCTGTATTAACTACAGGTAATACTGCAATCGAGGATATTAACCTTACTGGATCAATAAATTTAACAGGAACTTTAGAGCTTTCACCCACGTCACTGCTAACTATTGGCGGTGTACTGGGTACAAGCGGTCAGATTCTTAGTGTTAATAATACAGCCACAGGTTTAGAATGGACATCGTCTTCTGGTATTCAAACATGGGACGAAACAGTAGGACAGGGTAATACAGTTACGGGTAGAGTTCTAAATGCTCAAGATAGTAGCATGAACTTTATAAATACTAACTTAACCTTAGGGTCTTTAACTGGTAGTGAATTTACTTCGTTTTTATGGGCAGGGCCTTCCGCTATAAACAATAATTTAGATTTAGGAGATCCAACTGGTAATAATGCATATGCTGTAAACTTTTATTCAAAACAAAAATTAACAGTAGACGGATCTTTTGGTGTAGCGGGAGAGTTTTTAGCGGTAAATGCTGCCGCTGATGGATTAGAGTGGAGTTCGGCACCAACGCAAACAACACCAAATATACAAGCGGTTTTAACTGAAGGCAATACAGCTACAAGTATAGGTATTGACTATACAGGAACCGCTTTATTACCTACTTCAGTTACATTTGATGCTAATTCAGGAATAACCTCTCAAGGTAATAATTCTTTTAGTGGGCATAATATATATACAGGGTTGGGATCTGGGCAGACTGATGCGGCTATCTCTATTGACCTGGGTAGCAGAATATATTTAGGCAATAACATAACTGGTTCAGCAGGAACAGCAGGACAAGTGTTTGCTATAAACGCTGCGGGAACAGGAATGGAATGGAGTTCTACTGCTACTGGAAATCAAGACTTACAGTCAGTTTTAAATAACGGAGGTACAGCAGACTCTACACTTACGAATAATGCAAGTATATATTTAACTGGTAATGGAGATTCAACAGCAAGCGCAACTAATGGTATTTTTACTATAGAAAATGGAACGCTGTCTATTGAAGACACAGAGCTTTTTTTAGATGGAGTCGTAGGTACAGCAGGACAAGTTTTAGTTTCTGGAGGGGCTAACGCTGGCCCATCATGGTCAAACGCAGGAACAGGAACAGGAACAGTTGAATCAGTTAGCGTTACAGACAGCACATATTTAGACTTAAGTGTTGCAGACCCTACAGATTTTCCAGACGTTACAGCGTCTTTAGTAACAAATGGATTAGCAGGAGGTTTAGCAACTGAATACTATGACGGGTCAGGAGCATTTTCTGTTCCAGTTGGATCAGACTGGGATTTAAGTTTTTCAAAAACAGGAACACCAGCGTCATCATCTAATTTATCAAGTACAGGGTCAACGGGATACACAACATCTACTGGAGTTGGAACATCATCTTCATCAGGATCAGGCTTACTTGTTAATATTACAGCTGTAGCAGGAGAGGTTACGGTAATAGATGCGTTAGGGGGTTCTCCTACAGGATACTCAGTAGGAGATGTAATAACAATAGTACAAGGAGGTTCTTCAAATGATGCTACTTTTCAAATAGCATCAGTAACAACAAATACAGTAGCACTAACAAACTCAGACGGAGCAAGATCAAGTATAGTAAATATAGACGCGGGTAGTAACATTGCTATGACTGTAGACGCTTCCAATGATTTAACACTATCATCATCAGCAGGAGGTGGAAGTGTATCAAGCGTAGCTCTTACAAGCACAAATTTAACCGTAACTGGTTCTCCAATAACAACAAGCGGAACCTTAACAGTTGAAATACCTACATCTGGGGTAGTAGCTGGATCATACACATCAGCTAATGTTACTGTATCTGACAGAGGTATTGTAACAGCTATAAGTAATGGCTCTACTGATTATCAGTTAGGAGCTGGACCAGGTTTGACAAATTCAATAATATCACAAGGAAACGCTGGAACTAATTATACTACTGGAACATACCAAACTACATCAAGCGGAAACGGAAGAGGATTTACAGTAAACGTAGTGAGTGTTGGGGGTAATGGTGATATCACTGCATTTAGCACAGTACAAAGTGGGTCAGGATATGTAGATTCAGAAGTTATAACAGTAACAGGAGGAGATGGTAATGCTACTTTTGCAGTTGGAACAGTTCCTGTTGCAAATCAAATAGTATTATCTGGAAATGGAATAGATGATGTTGTAACACTAACAGGAACAGGGGGTACTACTATAACAACAACAGCAAACGGAATTACTATAGATTCTGCAACAGCATCAGGCTTAAGTTCTTTTGTTTTAGCTACCAGCCCTGCAAGTAATGCAGGATTAGTAGACGTAACAAATAATACCTTAACATTTATAGAAAGTGTAAATACTATTAATAGTGTTGATTACTCATACATATCTTTTGATTTAGGAACAGGAGCAACGATAAATCAATTAACAGGTGGACTTACTGCCGATACAAGTTCATTAAACGGAACGACTGTTAGTCAGTCATATTTAAGAGCAGACAATACATGGTCTATACCTCCAAACACAGAATACAGTTTATTTACTGGGGCATCAAGCCAACCAGCACCAGGAGGAACGGACGGAACATCAGGATTGGTTCCTGCACCTATTGCAGCAAGTAATGATTACAATAAGTTTTTAAAAGGAGATGGAACATGGGGTACACCATCAGGATCGGGAACATTAACAGGGGTTTCTGTAACTGCTCCATTAACCGTAGACTCGGTAACTGACCCAGCAATACCAGCATTAGATATAAATAATTTTACAGCGCCAGACGTTCCTACTGGAACAAATGGTTCTAAAGGAACAGTTCCAACACCATTAGTAGCAGATGACGGTAAATTTTTAAGCACAGCAGGTTGGACAACAGCACCAGGGCAGGTGTATACGTCAACAAATCCTATTGATATAGATGCTACTACTAATATAATTTCATTAAACTATAGTGATAGTGCTAATAACTTAATAGAGACGGCTCCAGCATCAACCACTCTAAGTGTAACAAATAAAATTCTACTTACAAATAATGCCGCGACAAATAAAGATGTAGAAACGTTAACTCTTGAAGGTGTTCAGTTTGTTATGTTTACTTCTGGACAGCCAAGAATAAGAATAACCGACAATACAACCACCGCAAATGTAAAGTTGGGGGTAGATATGACTTCCTTTGCAACTCCATATAGTGACATTCCTTCAAGCAAAATTAAATATGTAGATTCAGCAGGTATAGATGTAACAGTAACAGCTCCAGTTTCTCCATCAATAGACCCAACTATTAACTTTGGATTAAGTGCTTTTGGAGGAGCTACTTCTTTATTAGCAGGTTCAATTGGTGCGGTTCCTGCGCCAGCAGCAGGAGACCAATCAAAATTTTTAAAAGGAGACGGTACGTGGACGACCAACAACTACTATTGGGGGCTTGCGGCAAATTCTGGAACTACCCCACAAGCCATAAATAACGGTATACCAGTTTTGTTTAACGGAGGAACTGGTTTAAACACAGTCGGTGGAACATCAGGTGGAAATCCTCAATTAACAATATCTCTACAAGACTTTACAGCACCAGACGTTCCTGGTAATCTACCAGGATCAAAAGGAGGTGTACCTGCGCCTTTGGTAGCTGATGACGGAAAGTTCTTAAGTACAGCAGGTTGGACAACAATGGCTGGGGGTGGTACAGTAACATCAGTATCTGGCACCCTACCTATACAAGTTGATAACACAACTAACCCAGCTATACCAGCAGTATCTGTAGATAATTTTACAGGAGCTACAAGTGTTCCTGCAAATGGAACAAAAGGAACAGTGCCAGCGCCACAAGCAGCATCTCAAGATTATGATAAGTTTTTAAAGGGTGATGGTACTTGGTCAGCAGCAACTACATCATTTAGTTTTGATATATCTGATGACGCATCTGTTCCAGTAACACAAACTATAACAGACGGAAATACAGTAACATTTATTGGGGGGACTGACATAACCTCTGCTGTTACAGCAACTGACAATGTAACATTTAATCATGATGCAATAACAAGAACTGACCCTACAGCTGGAGCAACTTCACCAGGCTCAGGAGGAACTTTTACATCTGTTTCAAGTATAACATCATCAAATCAAGGTCATATAACAGCGGTTCAGTTTGATACTGTAACACTGCCTACTTCTGATGATTATCAAAATTGGATATTTGCAGGAGATAGTGGTAATGACCAAACGATAAGCTCAACTAATACACTAACATTAAACGGTACTGGAGGTATAACTGTGGTGGGAGGTAGCACGGGTACAGATCAAGCAAGCATAACATTAAACGCATTTACAGGAGCATCAAATGGCGTAGATGGAGCGGCAGGAGGTGTGCCTCAACCATTAGGTATAACACCAGCAACTGATTATGATAAGTTTTTAAAAGGTGACGGAACATGGGCTACGCCAGCAACAAGTTATTCTTGGAGTGCAGATGCTGATAATGCACAAGGAATAAGTATTAACAATGCAGGTCAAATAAAATGGGTAGGAGGTATAGGAATGAAAACAACTATAGCTTCTGGAACACCAAACACTATAACCTCTGATTTAGATGTAAATAAACTTTCAACAAGCGTAGTTTCAGGGCTTGATTATTTAGCTGGAGAAGAAGTAACAACCAATACAACAGTTAAGTTTTTAATTAATGATTTACCATTTACAAACAACTCAGGAACAGTATCATCGGTCGGAATAAATGCTGATAACGCTGCGGGAACAGGAATTACAACTACTGGGTCATTTACTTTTTCTGGAGGTACTCTTATTACTACTAATGTTACAGGTAATACAGTATTATTTGATCATGATTCAGTAACAAGAACAAACTCAACAAGCACTTCTTCTGTTTTAGTAGGAGGGGACATTATTGTTATAGATTCAATAACATCAAACGCAACGGGACATATTACTGATGTAAATAAAAACACCGTTACTTTACCAGGAGCATTTCAGGGAGCAACATCTGGGGTAGATGGTGTGTCTGGATTTGTTCCGCAACCAATAGCATCTACTGATGATGTTGAGAAATATTTAAGAGGAGACGGAACTTGGAGTAGCGCTGGATTAGTTACAAGTATTGTAGCGGGAACAGGAATAAGTGTTTCAGGGGCTACAGGAGCGGTAACTGTAAGCGCATCTAATAACGGAACTGTTACCTCAGTTAATTTAACAGGAAACACAGGTACAGGAAGCGCAATAACTTCCAGCGGAACTTTTGATATTGACGGTATAACATCAGCTTCTGCTGGTTCTACTACCGATCATTTTAACGGAATAAGCACAAATGCAAGCAGCTTTAATTTAGACATTAAAGGATTTGCTATACCAGATGAAAATGAATATTGGTTATATAGAGCTAATGATCAGACTGGTAGTTCGGCTATGGGATTAGAAAAGAGTATTCTTTTTGGTTATGACGATACGTATAAGAGTTTAGCTATTGCTAATGCGGAAGTTGGAAAAGAAGGATATACTTTAGTTTTAGGATCCTCTATCTCTTCAAGAGCATATATTTTTAATGCAGGAAATACAACATATAGATGGAGTAATTCAGATGCAGCAGGAACAAGTGACTCTTCAACTAACTCTGTATTTATTGGAGCATCAGCGGGTAACGCAGCAACAGGAAACTCAAATAGTATAGGTATAGGTTCAAATGCTTTATTAGCTTCCTCTACTGGAGCAGACAATATAGCATTGGGAACAAACTCTGGCCAGGCTATAACTACAGGGGCAAGAAATATTTTGGTAGGAACAAGTGCTGGACAGGCTTTGCCTGCGGCTAACGACAACGTAGCTATAGGAGATAATTCGTTATTTACCGCAAACAGTACTGCGGCATTAAACAACGTTGCTATGGGTACAAGAGCATTAAATGCCTTAACTGTAGGAGCGGATAATGTAGCGATAGGTTATCAAGCGCTTGCAGACGGATTGACGGTACAAACAAAAAATACATTTATAGGTCATCAAGCAGGTCTTGAGGCATTTGGTGGGGCAGACGTAGGAATAGGATATCAAGCTCTTGTTAATGGATCTAATTCAACACCAAACCCTTCAACAGACGAAGAAACAGCCAGAGTAGCTATTGGGTTATATGCTATGAAAGGTGGTGGTGGCGCAAGTGCTGTTCAAGGAATTGGTAACGTAGCTATAGGTGGTCACGCAGGAGAATATAACTCTACATCAGTAGCCGGTGGTGCTGTTTATGTAGGGCATTATGCGGGTCAAAATGAAAACGTTACCACTACTACTGGTACAGCTCAGGTAGCTATTGGTAAGAACGCTATGAGATATAACGCACCAAACTCAGGTATAGCCATAGGTCTTCAAGCTATGGAAGATCGACAAGGCGTAACATCTATTTCTGGAGATAGCAATATTGCTATTGGTGTACAGGCTATGTTCCAAGCAACAATAACTGGAGATGACAACATAGGTATTGGAAGATTAGCTAATAATACTACTGATATTGTAACAGATACTATTGCTATAGGTAATAACTCAAAATCAAAAGGGACTTGCACAATAGCAATAGGTTGTAATGCTCAGGCAGGAGATACGTCAACTTCTATAAACTCTATATCTATTGGAGCATCTTCTGATGCAGATGGAGACCAGGCTTTAGCAATAGGTTTTAATTCTTCGGCTTCGGGTGAAGATTCTATTGCGATAGGAAATGCAAGCGCTATTGGTAATAATAGTGTTGCTATTGGTGAGGGGGCAACAGCAAATAATGCAAATGAATTTGCTATAGGTACAGCAGTGCAAAATGTAGGTGCAACACAGGTATCAACCACGTTTAATCAGACTGCAAGATGGACAGTAAAAATAAACGGAGTTAGTTATTATATACCACTTGATGCGGTATAAATTAAATTAAATTAAATGAAAGTAGAATTAAATGAAGATTCTATTAAACATATTAATCGCTTATTACAATCACTACCTATTAGCACAATAGCTATAGTAGAAGAAATTACAGCGGAAATAAATAAAGGTTTAGTAGAAGAAAAAAAATAAAATAAAATGGATATTAGAAAGATTTCCATTGGGTCAGACTATAAGTCTGGATCAATGCACTATATTGTAAACCAGCCTGTATTAGGTGGCGAATATAAAATACACTTAATACAAGCCAACGAAAAATCACAATCATACAAATTATGGGTAGAAAAAAATCAAGAAATTTTTATATGGAAAGAATTTTTATATACCTTACCAATAACTTTAGAATATAATATAAATTTTTAATGAAATCATTAGACTCATTCATTGTAAAGCCTTATAACGAAAGAAGATATGATAACATTCAAAAATTAAAAAACACAGAATTTATAACAAGTGTTTCTGAAGAAGACCATAAATCATCAAATCGTTTAGCAACTGTAGTATCAGTTCCAGTAAATTATAAAGGAGAAGTATGTCCGGGAGATACTTTAATAGTGCATCATAATGTTTTTAAATTTTATAATGATATGTATGGAAGAAGAAAAAGCGGAAAAAGTTTTTTTAAAGAAAATTTATTTTTTGTAGAATACGATCAGTTTTTTTTATATAAAAATAATAACAAATGGAAGTCTCATAATAAATATTGTTTTGTAAAACCTATACCAGTAGAGGATTCAATAATTGTAAAAAACACAAAATATGAACCGCTTATGGGTGTTGTAAAATATAGTAACAAAGAATTAGAAAGATTAGGAGTTAAAGAAGGTGATAAAATTATTTTTGAACCTGAAAGCGAATATGAGTTTAATATTGATAACGAGATATTATACAGAATGTTTACTAACAATATAAAAACTATTTTATAGATGGAAAGCAAAGAATTGAAAATGCAAATTATAGAAGCAGGAAAAAAAGCAGTTTCTCAACTTATTAAGGTAGCTAAGGAGGATATTATAAAATATGATGCTGATGATGAGTTAGCAGCAGATAGATTAAAAAATGCTGCGGCAACAAAAAAACTTTGCATTATGGACGCTTTTGAAATTATAAAAAAAATTGAAGAAGAAAAAAATATGTTAGAGGGGAATATAGTGAGCGCAAACAACAATACACCAAAAGGATTTGCTGAATCAAGATCAAAATAATTTATATACAATTTTACCAAGCTATATACCTAAGTCGGTTATAACTAATAAAAACAGAGGGCGTACGTGGAAATACGGATACGATGAAAAGTATAATGTTGTAGTTATATCAAGAGACGGGACGATAGGGGATATATATAATATTAATAATGTTATTGTAGCATTACCAAAAAAACCTTTAAAATATACTAATTCCAAAGAAAAAAAAGAAGATCAGTTTTGGTCTCCAACATTACTACCAAAACAATTAAAAAGAATACAATCAATATTTCATTGGCACGAAACAAGCCCAAGCTTTAAATCTGAGTGGGTAGATTATATAGAGCAAGAGTTTGATAGAAGAGAGCAGGGATACTGGTTTTTAAATAATGGCGAGCCAACTTATATAACAGGAACCCATTATATGTATTTACAATGGACAAAAATAGATGTGGGGAACCCAGACTTTAGAGAGGCCAATAGAATATTCTACATATTTTGGGAGGCTTGCAAAGCAGATAAAAGAAGTTTTGGAATGTGTTATTTAAAAATAAGACGTTCTGGGTTTTCATTTATGAGTTCTTGCGAGGGGGTTAATCAGGCAACAATAACAAGAGATGCAAGAATAGGAATACTTTCTAAAACTGGTTCTGATGCAAAAAAAATGTTTACAGATAAGGTTGTTCCTATATCTAATAATTACCCTTTCTTTTTTAAGCCAATACAAGATGGTATGGATAAACCAAAAACAGAATTAGCATATAGGGTTCCAGCATCAAAAATTACTAAGAAAAATATGTATGACACTGGTAATGAAGAGCTTGACGGTCTTGACACAACTATTGACTGGAAAAATACATCAGATAACTCATATGATGGTGAAAAATTACAATACTTATTACATGATGAAAGCGGTAAGTGGGAAAGACCTGAAAATATATTAAATAACTGGAGAGTTACAAAAACTTGTTTAAGATTAGGAAGTAAAATAATAGGTAAATGTATGATGGGTTCTACATCAAATGCTTTGGATAAGGGTGGCGCTAATTTTAAAAAATTATTTGAAGATTCAGACGCATCAAAAAGAAATCAAAACGGACAAACAAAATCAGGCCTATATAATTTGTTTATACCAATGGAGTGGAACTTTGAAGGGTATATTGACAAGTATGGCATGCCTATTTTAAAAACACCAGAAAAACCCATTATAGGAATAGACGGTGAAGATGTTAGTATAGGGGCTATTGATTATTGGGAGAACGAAGTAAATTCATTAAGTTCTGATCCAGACGCTTTAAATGAATTTTACCGTCAGTTTCCGCGAACTGAATCTCATGCTTTTAGGGACGAGTCAAAGCAGTCTTTATTTAACTTAACAAAAATATATCAGCAAATAGATTATAATGATTCTTGTATTTTAGATCATCACGTAACAAGAGGATCTTTTCATTGGAGAGACGGTGTTAAAGATACTGAAGTTATTTTTAGCCCAAATAAAAGTGGAAGATTTTTAGTAACTTGGACACCAGAGAAAAATCTACAGAATAGGTATATAAAAAAGTTAGGTAAAAAATACCCTGGTAACGAGCATATAGGTTCTTTTGGTTGTGATAGTTATGATATATCAGGAGTAGTTGTTGGTAAAGGGTCTAATGGTGCCTTGCATGGTCTGACAAAATTTAATATGGATAACGCTCCATCAAATGAATTTTTTTTAGAGTATATAGCAAGACCACAAACAGCAGAGATTTTTTTTGAAGAAGTTTTAATGGCTTGTGTTTTTTATGGTATGCCAATACTATGCGAAAACAACAAACCACGATTATTGTATCATTTTAAAAATAGAGGATATAGAGGTTTTTGCATGAATAGGCCAGACAAAAGATTTAATAAATTATCTAAAACAGAAAAAGAATTAGGAGGAATACCAAATTCATCTGAAGATGTAAAGCAATCTCATGCGGCAGCTATTGAATCTTATATAGAAAAACATATAGGATTTGATTTTGAAGGGGTATATAGAGATGCTGAAGAAATAGGAACAATGTATTTTCAACGCACCTTAGAAGATTGGGCCAAATTTGATATTAACAATAGAACAAGGTTTGACGCAAGTATTAGTACTGGGTTGGCTATAATGGCTAATCAAAAGCACCTGTACACACCTACCACAGAAAAATCAAAAATAAGTGTTAACTTTGCAAGATATAACAACAAGAGTTCCATTAGTCAAATTATAAGATAAATGAAAGGAGTAACTATAGACATAAGATCTACTGCTTTTCCTGATCAGTTTGTATCAGATTCTAAAAAGAAAACAAAAGAATACGGATTACAAATAGGACAAGCAATACAGTATGAGTGGTTTAGAAAAGGAGCAAGTTATAATAGTTGTAGATTTTATGATCAATGGTCTGAATTTAACAGGTTAAGACTATACGCAAGAGGTGAACAATCAATAGCAAAATATAAAAATGAATTAGCTGTTGATGGAGACCTAAGTTACCTTAATTTAGACTGGACACCAGTTCCTGTTATTCCTAAATTTGTTGATATAGTTGTTAACGGAATGTCAGACAGATTATTTCACGTAAAAACATATGCGCAAGACGCTATGTCTTCAGAAAAAAGAGGTGAGTTTCAGCAAATGATAGAAACAAATGTTATAGCAAAACCTTTATTTCAACAAATAGAACAAGACTTTGGTGTAGATGTTTTTCAAGTAGACCCTGAAGAGCTGCCAGAATCTGATTTAGAAATGGAGTTGTATATGCAGATGAATTACAAGCCAGCTGTTGAGATAGCTAATGAGTGCGCTATAAATACTATATTAGACGAGAATCATTATCAACAAACACGTAAAAGGTGTGATTTAGATTTAATGACTTTAGGTATTGGTGTTTGTAAACACAGTTTTGAAAGAGGAGATGGAGTTAAAGTAGACTACGTAGATCCTGCTAATATTGTTTATAGTTACACAGAAGACCCACATTTTAAAGATTGTTTTTATTGGGGTGAAATTAAAACAATACCTATTGGAGAATTGTTAAAAATAAAACCAGATTTAACAAATGAAGATTTAGAAGAAATTTCTAAATATAGTCAAGCATGGTATCAGTATTATAACGTAGCAGCTATGTATGAAAATTCTTTGTTTTACAAAGATACTGTAACGTTAATGTATTTTAATTATAAGTCTACTAATAGTTTTGTTTATAAGAAAAAAGAAACATCATCTGGTAATTTTAAAACAGTTGAAAAAGACGATCAGTTTAATCCACCGCCAGAAATGATGGAGGAGGGTAAGTTTGAAAGAGTAGAAAAAAGAATAGATGTTTGGTATGATGGCGTTATGGTTATGGGGACTAATATATTGTTAAAATGGGAATTAGCAAAAAATATGGTAAGGCCTCAGTCTGCCAGTCAGTATGCTATGCCTAATTATGTAGCAGTTGCACCAAGAATGTATAAAGGAAATATAGAATCGTTAGTTCGCAGAATGATTCCTTTTACAGATCTTATTCAAATGACACATTTAAAATTACAACAAGTAATTACTAAAGTTGTACCAGACGGGGTATTTATAGATGCAGATGGGTTAAGCGAGGTAGATTTAGGTACAGGTAACGCATATGATCCTGCTGACGCATTAAGATTATATTTTCAGACAGGTAGTGTTGTCGGAAGAAGTTACACACAAGATGGAGAGTTTAATAATGCAAGAGTACCAATACAGCAATTAACATCAAATAGTGGTGCTAATAAAATGCAAATGCTTATAGGCAACTACAATCATTATATGAATATGATACGTCAAGTTACAGGGTTAAATGAAGCAAGAGATGGTAGTACGCCTGATCCAAATTCTTTAGTTGGTGTTCAAAAGTTAGCAGCATTAAATTCTAACACAGCTACAAGACATATATTAGACGGAAGTCTTTATTTAACACAAACCTTAGCAGAGGCCCTATCAATAAGAACGGCAGATGTATTAGAATATTCTGATTTTGCAGACGAGTTTGCGATGCAAATAGGTAAGTATAATGTAGGTATATTAGACGATATAAAAAATCTTTATTTATATGATTTTGGAATATTTGTAGAGGTAACTCCTGATGAAGAAGAAAAAGCATTATTAGAAGCAAATATACAAATGGCCCTATCAAAAGGGGGTATTGATCTTGAAGACGCTATCGATATTAGGGAAATTAAAAATATTAAAATGGCTAATCAATTACTTAAAGTAAAAAGAAAAGCTAAATCAAGACAGGATCAAGAGAAGAAAGCTCAAGAAATGCAGATGCAACAACAAAATAATATGCAGGCGCAACAGGCTGCCGCGCAGATTTCAATGCAAAAAATACAAATGGAAACACAGTCTAAAATGCAAGTTAAACAAGCAGAGGTTGGTTTTGAAATAGAAAAATTAAAAAATGAGGCTGCATTAAAAGAACAACTAATGCAGACAGAATTTGAATTTGCTATGCAGTTAAAAGGAATAGAACAATCACAGATAGATGCAAGAGAGCAGAATCGTGAAAAAATGAAAAATAAAAGAATAAGCCAGCAATCAACAGAACAGTCTAAGCTTATAGATCAAAGAAAAAACAATTTACCTCCAATAAATTTTGAGTCAAATGAAGATAGTTTAGATGGGTTTGACATGGCTGAGTTCAACCCAAGATAAGCTTAAAACTTTTATTGGATTATTATTAACTTTGTATAAATTAAATTAAATTAAATGGAAATTAAAGTAAGAGAAGTAACAAAGGAAGAGAAATCTACCGCAGAAGTAGAGGAAACTCTATTAAAAAAACATGAAGAAAAGTTTGAGGATACACAAAATGTAACTGAAACTGAAACTGAAACAGTTAAAACAGAAGAAACAACGGAAACTCCAGTAGTAGAGGAGGCTAAAGAAGAAACTCCCTCGTCAGAGTTAAATGACGAAGACGTTCTTTCATATATTAAAAATAGGTATGATAAAGATATCGCCTCAGTAGATGATTTGTTTGCGCAAACAAAAGACAATAGCGAATTACCTGAGGACGTTTCGGCATACCTTAATTTTAAAAAGGAAACTGGACGTGGTATAGAAGACTTTTATAAATTACAAAAGGATTATGATACCATGGACGATGAACTACTATTAGCTGATTATTACGGTCAAACAGAAGAAGGTTTGGACGCAATAGATATTCAAGATCTAATTGACGATAAATTTTCATATGATGAAGATTTAGATGACGAAAGATCTGTAAAGAAAATGAAATTAGCTAAAAAAAGAGAACTTGCGAAAGCAAAAAAGTATTTCAATGAACAAAAAGGTAAATATAAAATTCCTCTTGAGTCAAGTGGGAATGGGTTATCTGACAAGGACAAAGAAGATTTTAATGCTTATAAAAGTTATTTAGAGGAATCTAAAACTGCGCAGGAAGTAAATAACAAAAGGTATGATTGGTTTCTTAAAAAAACCGATGAGGTTTTTAATAATGAGTTCAAAGGTTTTGAGTTCAATGTAGGAGAAAAAAATTATACTTACAAACCAGGTGACGCTAATGAATTAAAAAGCGTACAGTCTGATGTCAATAATTTTGTAAATAAATTTATGGACAAAGATGGGTTAATGAGTGATGCAGAGGGATATCACAAGTCCTTAGCAATAGCTATGAACCCCGAAAAGTTTGCACAGTTTTTTTACGACCAAGGCGTTTCTAATGCTGTAGACAATGTAACAAAGAAATCAAAAAACATTGATATGGATATTAGATCGGCATCTCAAGGTGTTTCTAAAGACGGTTTAAAAATTAGAGCAGTTGGAGACACAAGCAGTGGTAGAGGATTAAAAATTAGAAGTATAAAAAAAGTATAAATATTAAAAAAAATAAATAAATTATGTCAGTACAAGCAACCCCAGGATTTGATTTGCAGCCAAGCGCACAGCAACAAGTCCTATCAACAAACTACATAACTAACTTTGATTTCTTAAATCAGTATCTTCCTGATACTTATGAAAAGGAATTTGAGCGTTATGGAAATAGAACAATCGCATCTTTCCTAAGAATGGTAGGTGCAGAAATGCCAACTAACTCAGATATGATTAAGTGGGCTGAACAAGGTAGATTACATACTAAGTATACAAATGTAACGTCTAATATTGCTGCGATTAACTCATTAGCAATCTTAACTATAAATGATGTATTTAATCCAGGATTAAGCGCTGGTATTACATCAGCAGCGTTAAGAGTTGGACAAACTATTATGTTATCAGACAACACTCCAGGATCAACTAACACTAACAAAGGTGTTATTGTAACTGCACCAGGTGGTACTACAGGTGGTGGTGTACTATTAACAGGTAGTCAAATAGAAGTAGCATACTACGAAGTAGCTCAGTCAATGGGTGCTGGTGTAGCGTGTACTCTATTTATATATGGATCTGAATTTGCAAAAGGAACTAATGGTATGCAAGGATCTTTAGAAGCAGATGATTTTTTCTTTCAAAATAAACCAATTATTTTAAAAGACAAGTATTCTGTATCTGGATCTGATATGGCGCAAATCGGTTGGGTAGAAATCCAAACTGAAAACGGTGCTAATGGTTACCTATGGTACTTAAAGTCAGAGCATGAAACAAGATTACGTTTTGAAGATTACATGGAAACTGCAATGATAGAAGCTGTTCCTGCTGCTGATACTTCACAAGCTCAGATTGCACTTGTTAATGGTACGCCACAAACAAATGATGATCAAGCTGGTTCTGAAGGTATCTTCTATGTTGTTAACAACAGAGGAAACGTATGGGGAGGAGGAAACCCAACTACTTTAGCTGGGTTTGATTCGGTTATCCAAAGATTAGATAAGCAAGGGTCTATTGAAGAAAATGTAATTTTTGTAAATAGAAACTTCTCATTTGATATTGATGATATGTTAGCTGCACAAAACTCTTACGGAGCAGGTGGTACTTCATATGGTCTTTTTGATAACGATAAAGACATGGCATTAAATTTAGGTTTCACTGGATTCCGTAGAGGATATGACTTCTACAAGTCTGACTGGAAATACCTAAACGATCCTACAATGAGAGGTGGTTTAGTTGCTGGTGCAGTTAATGGATTATTAGTTCCTGCTGGATCAACTTCTGTTTATGACCAAATCTTAGGTAAGAACGCTAAAAGACCATTCTTGCACGTTAGATACAGAGCTTCAGAAACTGAAGACAGACGTTACAAAACTTGGATTACTGGTTCTGCTGGTGGTGCAAGAACATCTGATCTTGATGCTATGGAGGTTAATTTCTTATCTGAAAGAGCAGTATGTACTTTAGGTGCAAATAACTTCTTCTTATTTCAGTCATAAGTAATAAGTAGTAAATTTTAGAAGGGGGTGAAAGTCACGCATGCAAACGCCCTATTAGTAACCCCCTTTTATTTAAATTATAATTAAATTAAAATACAATACAATGAAAATACAAGAAAAATATACGTCTAAAACGTATAGATTATTAAAAGGAATGTCTCCTTTATCATACACAATCCCATCAAGAAACAGTCAAAGATCACCATTATTATGGTTTGACGAAGAGAAGGGTATTAATAGGCCTTTAAGATATGCAAGAAATCAAAAATCTCCATTTGAAGATGAGCAAGATGGTAATGCAATATTAGAGCCTGTGGTTTTTGAAGACGGTATGTTAACTGTAGACAGAAATAATCAAGTGTTACAACAATTTTTACACCATCACCCACAAAACGGAATGGTTTTTGAAGAGGTCAATAGAGAGTATGATGCTGCGCAAGAATTAGAAGAGGCAAGAATGGAGCTTGATGCTCAAGTTTTAGCCATGGAATTACCTTTAGAAAAAATGATAACAGTATGCAGGGTTTTTCTTGGTAATGCAGTAGACAGAATGACTACTCCTGAAATAAAAAGAGACCTACTTATGTTTGCAAAAACTAAACCAGAGGAGTTAATAGAGATAATTAACGACCCAATGTTAGAGTTGCAAGATACTATAATGAAATTTTTTGATGCTAAGCTACTTAAGTTTGCAAAAGGAAGTAAAGAAGTATGGTATAATCTAAAGTCAAATAAAAAGAAAATGCTAAACGTTCCTCACAACACAGATCCATATTATATAATTGGAACTTACCTGCAATCTGATGATGGTATTGAAATGTTTAAGATATTAAAAAAGACTTTAAATAAAGATAAATAGATTAGCTATCTTTGTTCTTTATTAACCCATTAAAACCTTTTTATAAAATGGAAAAATTTCTTAAAATAACAAATGCACCTAAGACAAGTCAGTTGATTAGTCTAAGTCGTGTAAAAACAGTAACAACAGCAAGTGGTACGGCTACTACTGTTGCAATAACATATTCAGACGCAACAGTTACTACGGTAACTACTGCTGCTCAAGTAGACTTTAATGTTTATGATGCAATATTAGATGCGATGGAGCAGGCATTAGCAACAAGCTGGCAAAAATCTCAGTTTCCAGTTGCTTTACCATTGGCACCTTCAGGAATAGCAAACGCTTAAGCATATGAGAGCAAAATATTTAGAAATCCCTATTAACACAGTTGTAGCTTCGGGTGGAAATGAGTTGGTAGTGGGAACAACCGCTTCAGTGGCAATAGCCGCAGGGACTGCTACAAGTGACAGCACGAATAACCTTGTTGATTCTGGTGCTACTTTTGTTGCTGATGGTGTTGTTATAGGTGATATTGCATACAACATTACTGACGGCACTCAAGCTGCTATAACAGCTGTAAATGCTAACGGAACAGAAGTAAGTTTTGCTTCTGACTTATTCCCTGCCGGTACTGAAACTTATGCTATTCGTAAGGAAAAGCAATTAAATGCTGTTGCAACATTTACAACTCGTAAAGTTAGAGTTGGAGATATTGTGAAGAATACAACTGCAACCACGCAAACTACTGTAGCTGCTTTAATTAACGAAACATCATTAACATTAACAGCTGATATATTTAACAGTTCAACTTTGTTTGATGATAATTTTACAATTGAAGCTCCTGCAACAGAAGTTTACGATAATGGAAAGTCTTTTTTAACTTCTCTTACTGTAGGTGATGTGTATGAAAATACAACTCAAAATTTCAGTGAAATAGTTTCTGTTATTATAGACGACTTTAGATTTAGATGTAGCTCTTCAGTTGGTGCGATTGGAGACTCTTTTAATGTTTTTGATTCAACAGTATCTTCTACTTATTTGGTTCTTATGGATCAAATAGTTTTAGTTGATAAAGTAAGTACGGAACAAACCAGAATATTCTTAAATATTATGGGTCAAACTAATAATTACATAACTATTGACCATTCAGATCAAGGATCAGGGCGTGCTGTTGCTATCGCAATACAAGACGCTATGAAGAGAGGATATGTTGGTGTAAATATGCCAGACCCACCTGGGCCTTCTGCTGCAAGAGTACAGATGCCTATATTTGAGGGTTCTGTTATAACAGTAGAAAGTGTAGCGCTGTCTTAATGTTTTTATTAATAATTCTTAAGAGGTCACAAAAAAAGTGACCTCTTTTTTTTTGTTATATTTGTAGATAATTAAAAAGTATTTTCTATGTCTATGATCGATAATGTTAGGAATACGGTATTAGGAATTATAAATAAAAATAATTACGGATATCTGTCTCCTCAAGACTACAATCTATATGCCCAACAAGCGCAGATGGATATGTTTGAGGACTACTTTTATCAATACAATCAGTATATAAACAGAGAAAACGTAAGACAATCAGGAACAGGATACGCTGATATAGTTAAAGGACTGGAAGAGGTTATAGATTCATTCTCAGTAGAAGTATTTTTAACTCAAACAGCTACAAACAACAATACCTTTTCACTACCAGCAGATTATTATTTAGTAAATAAATTATTTTATTATCCTACACTATTAACATCAGGATTAACTGATGCAGACGTTTTAGACCAAATGATAGATGGTACTGCAAATCCACCTTTTTCAAATGGATCTGTATCGCCTCCCTACCCAGCTCCTCAAAGTATTGTTATAAACACAGATACTTTAGAGCAAGCATTTGTTATAAGTGTAGTAAACCCAGGCGCCTTAAGTATAACGTCTGATATATTTACCAGTTCGCCAGAAGGTTATAGTATATATGACGCGAATAATATAACAGAAGTGGAAAGGGTAAGTCAGAAAAAAATATTTTATTTAACAAGTTCTACCTTAACCGCCCCAACAACACAGTTTCCAGCTTATGTTTTAGGAGGTAATACAGTAAGTATATATCCAACTAAAATAAATAAAGCAGGAGATATAAAAGCACAATACATTAGGTACCCTAAGCCGCCTATGTGGACGTATGATTTAGTAGGAAGCGCACCGCTATACAACCCTTCTATAGCAGGGCATCAAGACTTTGAATTGCCTTTGTCAGACGAGCCTGGTTTAATAGCTAAGATATGTCAATATGTTGGTATTGAGATAAGAGAGGCGGACGTATATCAGTTTGGACAAAACGAAGAAGCTTCTAATAACCAAATACAAGTATAAGAAATGGCGTACATTACAGATTATTTATATTACGAAAATAACGGTAACAGTCCTCAAGATAAAAATTGGGGATCATATCAATACACGTCATTAGAAGATATAGTCTCTAACTTTATGCTAATGTATCAGGGTAATAACGAAATCTTAAATAACATAGAAAGGTATCAGGTAATATTTCATGCAAAAAGAGGAATACAAGAGTTAAACTATGATGCTATGAAAGAAGTAAAAATCTTACAACTGACATTAGATGAGCAGATTAGATTTGTATTACCACAAGATTATATTAATTACGTTAGGATTTCATTGTACGAAAGTGGAGTGTTGTTTCCTCTTACTGAAAATATACAAACAATGTGGAGTGGGGCGTATTTACAAGATAATAATGCAAAAATTTTATTTGATGTAGAGGGCAATGTGTTAAAACCAGAAAACTCACAAGTTGATTTATCAAGACAAGAAGGGGGCATGCAAAAATTATATTTAGGAGGAGGCCCGTACAACAATCAAATGGGTTATTGTTGTGATGGAGAATGGTACTTTGACTATGCGGTAGGTGATCGTTTTGGATTAAACACAGAAACAGCAAATATAAACCCTACATTTACAATTAACAAACAATCAGGAGCTATATATTTTAATTCTTCAATGTCTGGTAAATCAGTTGTATTAGAATATGTTTCTGATGGCATGATGAATGGAGATGACTCTAAGATTAGTGTTAATAAAATGTTTGAAGAGTTTTTATACGCATATATTAGATTTTCATTGTTAAATAGTAAAATAGGGGTTCAAGAATATATAGTCAATAGAGCAAGAAAAGACAAGTCATCATTATTAAGAAATGCAAAATTAAGATTAAGCAATATCCACCCAGGTAGGTTATTGATGAATATGAGAGGTCAGGCTAAGTGGATAAAATAAGATGGATATTAATAGCACTTTTATAAAAGGAAAAATGAATAAAAGCGTTGACGAGCGCTTGATACCCCCTGGGGAATACGTTGACGCATTAAATGTTAGATTAGGATCTACAGAAACAACAGAAATAGGTGCTGTAGAAAATTCAAAAGGAAATAGTAAACTAACTACCTTACAGATTAATGGTACGGATTTATCTTCTTCTGCAACCTGTTTAGGTTCTTATGCAGATGGGATTAATGAAACTATATATTGGTTTATTCATGATTCTGCCAATACAGTCTCACCAACAGGAGTAGCAGACTTAGTGGTGTCGTACAACACTTCAATTAATTCTCTTACATATCATTTAATAAGCTATGATGTTTTAAATTTTAGTCTTAAAAATTTAATTACAGGAGTTAACAAGGTAGAAGACCTTTTGTTTTTTACAGACGATATAAACCCACCTCGAGTATTAAATGTTAAAAGAGATTACGGAGCTAATAATGTTTTTACCGAAGAGCAAATAAGTGTTATTGTAAAGCCACCGGGCTTTGTAGATGGCGAACTGGCCGCACCAAAAATAAATTTATTTAATACTAATTCTGTAGAAGAAACATTTATAGAAGAAGTTTTTATAAGCTTTGCATATAGATATAAATATAAAGATAATCAATATAGTGCAACATCTTTATTTGGAGATACAGCTTTTTCTCCAGGAAACTTTCAATTAAACTATAGTACATTTGAGAACAAGGGTATGCTTAATAAGTTTAACTCATTATCAGTGCAGGTAAGTACAGGTTCTGCGGAGGTAATTGGTGTTGATATACTGTATAAAGCAAGTAATAGTACATCAATTTATTTGATAGAAAAATTAAATAAAACCTCTTTAGGTATACCTAACAACTCTGTATATGTTTACGCTCTGGGTGCGCAAAAGATATACACTTTGTTGGGGCAAGACGAGTTGTTAAGACAATATGATAATGTTCCGTTGATTGCTAAATCACAAACAATACAAGGTAATAGATTAATTTATGGAAACTACGAAGACGGAAGAGACATAACTACATCAGACGGTACTCCTATAGCTGTAAATTTTGTTTCTCAACCTAAAAGTATTGATATACAAGGAACAATATTAGCTCTTCCTACACAAACAACAAACTCTCAAATAACTACATATGATATAGCGGGAGCGCCACAGGCTTTTACGCAAAACGATACAATATATAATTATCTTCTTGAAAGTGGCGATAATCCTTTTGCTTCTACAGGAGGCATTATACCTGCTGGCACAGTATTTACAACAACATATTCTTTTAGCGCAAGATTTTTAAATGGTGATACCTCAGACCCAGATTTTCCAACAGGGTTCTTACCTTTTGGAGGGGCAACATTTGATATAACAGTATCGTATACCACAGGTGTTCAGTACAGTAATTTTGCATCATTGTTTGCTGGCCCAGAATTTCAAAATTCAATAGGCCTAACTAATTTTCTACCTATAGCTCAGGCAAATACAGGAAGTAGTTTGACAGACAGATTTAACGCTTTGATGGTAGATCAAGCCCCAACTATAGCGCAAGGGTATAATGATAATTTTACTTTTAATTTATCAGGAATAACAAGCAGTGTAGCTCAAGAGCCAATGTCTTTATCCATAACTAATGCTCCTGGAACTTTAGAAGGTTTTACTTTAACATGTATAGCGTGTAGGTTTGTGTCAACAACAGGTGTTCAAGCATTTGCATATTTTAAAGGAATATCCACAAATTCTGTCGTGAGTGTAGGCTCAACTATTAATAATAATTCTTTACACTCTAATAGAGACTATGATGCCGCTATTGTTTATATGGACGAATATGGTAGAGCAACTCCAGCTATATCGTCATTAAATAGCGCTACGCATTTTCCTGCTTCAAAAAGTATAAGTAAGAATGTTGTGCAAGTAGAAATAAATAACCAGCCTCCTGAATGGGCAACAAGATATAAATTTGTTTTAAAACCATCTAATACTAATTATAATATTATATATGTTACAAGGTTTTATCCAGACAGGCAAGACCCGAGTATATTTTGGCTTAAGTTAGAAGGAGATGATCAAAATTTAGTTTCAGCAGGGCAAAGATTAATATGTAAGGCTGATTCAAATGGCCCTTTAAATGAATTGGCTGTTGAAACCGTTATAGACGTAGAGTCTTACGGGGGTGGTGATTTAGGCCCAACAGGTACTGCTTCAGTAGCGGGATTATATTTTAGTATAAATCCAGATAAAATCACATTAAAAGCTTCTGCTAACAGTACAATACATTATCTTAGAGTGGCAGATAGGTCTATTACAACAAGCTCTCCTTGTGGTACTGGAATAGTAGCAGACCCACAAAGAACAGTTTCTTACCCTGTTTTTAACGCTAATTATACAACTCCAGCAGCTTATGATTTGCCAGCAGGATCTATTATTAGGTTTAGGTTTCAAATTTGGAGAACAGCGTACGGTGGTATAGGAGCGGGAGACAGAGGAAAAAGTGTAAACTGGAAATGGGAACAAGAATTTACTACTGATATAGGTTATAATAGTTTTTATGATTGGTGGGAAGGAGCAGGAATTGGTAATTTAATTGGAGGAACATCTTCAACTGGTGAACAAAGTTTAGTTGGAACCTATGACAACACAAACTATACCACAATAGGTAGTATACCAGCTCCTTGCGTAAATGAATATACATTTACATGGACAAGCCAAACAGGAACAGGATCTCCTACTGTTGTTTTAGATAACGCTAACCTTGTTTTAACACATGGGGTTCCAAGAGGAGGCCCTGGTGTAGATATGAGGCCTTCAAATGTAAATGTTAGGATATTTGTAAATAGACAAAACGATCTTACGGTTTTTGAAACAGAGCCAGACACAGCTGACCCTAATTTATTTTACGATTCATCAGAAATGTATAACATTGGTCTTGATATAAATAGCGAAAGAGTTCATCAAGGAAACGTGCAAAACCAAGTACTACAATCCTCAATACCAGCAATAGTTGATCTCCCATTCTTTAATTGTTTTTCATTTGGTAATGGAGTTGAGAGTTATCAAATATTAGATTTAGCGGTAGAAAAAAGATTAAATTTAGGAGAAAGAACGACAGCGCAAACAAACACAGAAATTGAAAGAGCAGATAGATTTTCAGGATTAACATACAGCGGTATATATAGCGGGCCTAATAACGTAAATAACTTAAATGAATTTAATTTAGGCTTGGTTAATTTTAAAGATTTAGAAATTTCTTTTGGCCCTATAATGAAATTGCACAGTAGAGAGACAGACATATTAGTTTTACAAGAAGATAGAATCTCTTATGTATTATCTGGTAAAAATTTATTATCAGATGCAGTAGGCGGAGGGGCAGTAACCTCTACTCCTGAAGTTTTAGGGAAACAAATAGCTCGTATAGAAGAATATGGAATAAGTTTTAATCCTGAAAGCTTTACAAGCTGGGGTAAAAATATGTTTTTTACAGATACAAAAAGAAATGCTATAATAAAACTTAGCGGAGGAGGTGTTCAGTCTGATCAATTAGAAATAATATCTGACTATGGTATGAGGTCTTTTTTTAGAGATCAATTTACTGAACAATTAACAACGCAAAAAATAGGAGGTTACGATCCTTATATGGACGAATATGTAATTTCATCTAATAATAATCCTGTTCCAGTACAAGATGATATAATATCTTGTGGAAATGTAATTACGGTAAAAAACACGCAAACTGTTTTTGAAAGACAATTTGATTTAGGGCCGGTTATAAATGACGTAACAATATCATGGAGCTTTGGCACAACAGGATCAGATATAGATATATTAGCTACATGGAATGGTATAGATGTAGTAGACCTAACAAATCAATCAGGCTCTAACTCTGTTACATGGCCTAAAAACAGACCCTTTCCCACTACATTAACTTTAAAGGTTACTCCTAATACAGAGTCTACTTTTACTTTTGATGTTGCTTGCCCATTAGTGGTTAACTCATCTGTAGTAAGACTTGTGCTTAGCTCTTCTGAAGACGCAGGAAAAACTATTCACAATCAATTTCAGTGGAGATCATCTTCTACTAATCCAACTTACTACAGCCCAATAGATATAGATCAAGTGGTATTGCAAAATACAGCCGCAACTCAAGGTTGTACTTTTTTAGACAGAAAAAATGGAACGCAATCATTAGAAATGATTCCAGTAGGGGCGGCCCCATTGACATTAGGCAGTAGAAAGTTTGGGTCTGATGATATAGATTTTGATGTTCTTAGAAACAAATTTTATATATTTGTACAGGGCGCTCCGATGTTTAATTCAGGACAATGGAATTTATCTTTTTTGCAAGGTCAATCAGCTACAACTCCAATAAATAATCCACAGACAGGTTTTTTTACCGCTACAGAGGGTTGTCCAGCATACAACTCTGGTGACACTTTAGTATTAGTTACTGATTTAAGAATACCAACAAGAGCTGCTTTTGCTTATTCAACTATATCTGAGGCAGACGCTTGTGCTTTTAATAGCATGCCTTGTAATACTTTTGCAACAAACTCTATTCCTCAATTTTCACAGGCTGCCGCTTGTGCGCTTGATCCAGCAAATCTTCCTGTTGGGGATTCAATGGTTAATAGAGGACACGCAGGGCCTCAATCAGGATCAGCAAGAATAGGAGATCCATGCTTTGCAACAGCTTCTTGCGGTTCAGGATTTGCAAATATGCCTTCTGGTTGGTATAGATTATCAGGATCTCAACCAAGAGTAATTGAAATAGGTTCGGGTGCCTATGCAGGAATATGTATAAATAAAATAAATTGTTAATATGGCAACTTTAGTTACAAATTTTTATTTTGATGGATTAGACTGGTGCTTAGCTAACGCTGTTTTTACGGACAACAGAATGGATACCTTTGCTCCAGTTGGTTGGTATAAGTTTAATAATAGGGTAAGGTATTTTAACGGAACAACCTTAGGCCCTTGTGTAAATTGTTAAAAAATTATGGCAGATAATATTACAGTAACATATAGTGATGGAGTAAAAGGCTGGCCTTCAAGGTTTTCTTTTATACCTGAATTTTTAACAGGATTAAATTCTTACCTTTATTCATTTGATGGGGGTAATCTTTACCGTCATAATACAAATAGCTTAAGAAATAATTATTACGGAGTACAAGAAAAGTCAACCATAACAGGAGTATTTAACGATAAGCCATTAGAAATAAAACTATTTAAGACAATGTCTTTTGAAAGTGATGCTGCATGGAATTGTGTTAATTTAAAAACAGACTTAAGTAGTGGTAGTATGTTGTTCTCAGACTTTGAACAAAAGGAAGGTGAGTGGTTTACATACATAAGAGAAAACGCGTCTACATTAGATTTTAAGTTAAGAACTGCTCATGGGATAGGTGACTTAGGAGATATAACAAGCGGTACATTTCCAAATTCACAGGTTTTGACCTTTGCAGTAGATATTGGAAATATTATAAGCGGGGGAGATGCGGTTTATTACTCTACTTCCTTAGGGCCAGTTAAAATAGGTGAAGTTCATACTATAGATAGATCAACAAAAAAAATAACTGTTATAAATCCAACAACGGTTCCTGTAGCTATTGGTGATTTTGTTTACTATTATAAAAATATAATAGCTGAATCTACAGGAGCGCGAGGTTATTTTATGGAATTTACTTTAGAGCTGCCTATAACTGAAACAGATCCAGTTGAATTATTTTCTGTAGGAAGTAGTGTTATGAAAAGTTATCCATAGTTTTATTATCTTTGCATAGATGGCTTTAAATATAAAACCGCTTAGTGATAACGATTATGATAATATTTTATGTAAGTGGTGGAAAGATTGGAGGTGGACACCCCCAGCAAAAGATTTTTTACCCGACATGGGGTACATGGTTTATTATAATGATGAACCCATTTGCGCAGGGTATATGTATGTAACAAACTCTAAAGTTGTTCTATTAGAGTGGATAATATCCAGTTTTAAATTTAAAGATAAAAAAATAAGAAAAGAGGCTTTATATATGTTAATAGAAACCATAACATCATTAGCCCGAGGATTAGATAAAAATTATGTATATTCATTGTTAAAAAACAAACCATTAATAAATATATATGGGGAGCTGGGTTTTGTTGAAGGAGGAAACAATGGTCAAGAAATGATAAAAAAATTATAATATGGCAGCAGCAACAACAGTAGCAATCATAGGCGCAGGTGTAGGGGCGGCATTAAGTTTTAGTCAAGCCTCACAAGCTCGTAAAGCGCAAAGAAGTGCTGATAGAGATGCGGCAAGATTTTTAGCAGACGCAAGAAAAAAAGCTGAAAAGGATTTTTTTGCAGATTTAAATGTTCCTTTAGATTCATACGAAGCAGAATTAGAAAATAATTTACAAACAACAACTACTGCAATAGAGGCATTACAAGAAGGTGACGCAAGATCATTAGCAGCAGGTGTTGGTAAGGTTGGGGCGCAAGCTCAACAGACAGCAGAAGAGGTTAGAATAGCTCAAGGAGAGCAAATGTTTGCTTTAGATAAAATGAAAGCTGAAAATCGTGATGACATGAATCAGCAACTGATATCTATGGACGCAGCCGCAGCGCAAGACGCGGCTAAAAGAGCGGCAGACGCAGATGCGCAAGTAGCTGCGGCTAATACAGCAGGGATAAACTCTTTAACATCAGGTTTGATGAGTGGATTACAAGCAACCCCATTATATGGTAAATCAAAAGCCGATAGAGAATTAATAAAAGCATTAGACTCAAAAGGTATAACTATGGCAGAGTACACAGCCAACCCAGGTAAATTTCCAAACGTATTAGGAAGGCAGCAAACTCCTGTTGTACCTGTTGTACCTCCTGTAGCGCCTGACGGAAGTTTAAGACAATCAACCGGGGTTATGAGTCCATTAGAAAAAAGAGGGGCAGGGCCTATGAATCAAGTGGCAAATCCTTTTTCAAATTTTAATCTTCAGTTACCACAAAGAAGGGGTTTAATGACGCAGGATCAAATAAATAAATCTCAACAAAATGCTTTTAATTTTCAAGGGTATATGGGTAATGATATATCTAAATTATACAACCCTATAGATTTTACTCAAAGAATGAATAAGTTTGGTATTGATAGTAAATTTGACTACTTAAGTTTTTTAAATAATAGATAATGGCAAAACAAAATATTAACTTTAATACATACGTTGAACAAGATCCTGCAAAATCTAATATTGACTGGGGTGCTGTATCAAAAAATTTAACTGATAATCTTGTAAAGTTTGATGCTGATAGAAAAGCTAAAAAAGCTGAGATAGAAAAACAAACTATTGCAGACGGAGCCATTTTAACTGAATTAGAACAGTATGATAGTACAGAACTTGGTGGATTGGCATTAGGAATGTCTAATCAGTCAGCAGAGTTTTTAAGAGTACAAAATGATTTATTTAAAAGAGGATTAATTAGTCAAACAGATTTTATGCAGGCCAAACAAAGAGTTTTGTCAGACTGGAAACAATTTTCTAATGTATCAAAACAATGGAATGATGATTACAAGTCTTATGTAGAAAGAGCAAATAATGGAGAGGCCAGTTCTTTAGAGCTTTGGCTCAACGATCAAAACGTAGCTTTTGGTAATTTAAAAGACGTAAAAGGTTTTGTAAATCCAAACACTGGTAGACTGTCATTAGCATCTATAGATCCTGAAACAGGAGAAGTATCTACTGACCCTGGTAAACACGTTTCTATGAATACTATTAATAATAGATTTAAGGCAAAGTTTGATGATATAAACACTACTGAGTTAGTAAAGGGAAGTGTTGATGCTTTAGGTGTTATATTAAGAGAAACTCTTGGTGAAAATCAAGAAGTGTATGGAGCAAAGGGTTGGGGTACAATGAAAGACAATGCTAATTTTCAAGAAAGAATAATGGATCAAGCAAAAAAATTAACAGCTAACACAAATAATATTGCAATTATTGGAGGTCAGTTAAATGAAGGTAAATATACCTATGAGGAAAAAGACTTAGAAGATAATCCTGATATGATTTTAATGAAGCTTGTTAATGGTAGGCCAGTTATTGATGAAAAGGCTTCTAACTATGCGACTACAAAAAAGAAAGTAGAGAAAGAGCTTTATGGTCAAATGATGATGCAGCTGGACGAAGAGTATACAGTAGAGAAAGGATTTGAAATATCTACTGACTTAGCAGAGGAAAGAGTAAGAGGGCAAATAGATTCGCAAGAATATAGAGATGAACTTGCGGGTGCTGAACTAAGAATTAAACAAAGAGAAATAGATTTAAAGGAAGAAGTAGGTCAGGGTAATATGACTGCACAAAGAGCAGCAACAGAATTAGCTCGTGATAATTATGATTTAAATGTATTAAAATATGAAACTAATGATGGTTTAGTTAATGCTCAGATAGATAAAATTTATGCTGATATAGATTTAGGTAAAGACAAATTAGAATTAGCTGAATTAACAGGGGATAGAAATTATAAGATAGCATTAATGAATGAAACTTATAAGTCTAAACTATTAAAAGAAAAAGAAAAAGAAGGAATAGTTGCTTATACATATCCTGATCCTAATAAAACAATGGAGTTTGGAGATATGGGAGAAACAACAGGTAATAAATTTGTTGAAGAAAAGGTAGGGAAAGAGATTATACTTTCTGATGATTACTGGACAAAAGATAGAAAAGGAGAAGTTCAAGCTACTGTTGGTGAATATGTGAAGGGAATGTTAGATCCAAATGTTTACAATCAACTGGCAGAAGCAGGTGGTTTTGATGTTCAATGGAACAAAGATGATAGTGGGGTCTCTAAAAGTGAATTAGGATTAGTTATAACAATCGGTGGGGTTAAATACCCATTTCCTCCAAGGCCAGCTTCAGATAGTGATATTGCTAAACTCATGAAGGAAGACAGAAGTTTAAGTAGAGAGCAAGTTGAAAAACAAATAAATGATTCAAATGGATATAACGACTTTACATCAAAAGGATTTATACCAAAGGGATTAAGGTGGGACGAGTTAGATTTAAAACAAAGAAATGAATATGGAGTTCAAAACACTGAAGCGTTTTTTGGTTGGATTAATGAGTTTGTGTTAAACCCTGCAACTACAGCGGCAATAGCCTTACAAGAGCCGCCTGAAGAAAATGATGAAAATTATGTAGAAAAAATACAGAGTACAGATGTGGGGTCGGGTGACAATATTTTTAATGTTGAATAATAATGGATCAAAAAGAACAATTATATAATCTTTATCTAAAAAATAAAATTATAACCGATAAGGTTAGTTTAAAGATGTGGAATCAAATGTCTAAAAGACAGCAAGAGGACATTTTTAATTTAGGAAAAGGTAAAGGTCTTTTTACTGATAAAATAAAATTAGAACAATTTACTACTCTTTGGTCTGAACCTGTAAAAAAAAAAGACGATTCAGAATTTTCTACAGATGGGGTGGAGACTACTATGGAGTCGGATACAATTACAACTCCAGAGAACACTTCTTCGGATACCATAGAAACAATAATGCCTCAGCAGGAGGTAGTTGAAGAAGACGTAGATGTTAATATTAATATGCAAGAGGCTCAACCTACAGATACTGTAGATGTAGATGTCAACGTACAGCAACCTCAAGTTATACCAGAACAACCAGATAGTGTATTGGGTTTTAGCGAAACACCTCGTTTCAATCAATTTGGTACACAACAAAATTTAAACGTAAGAGAGAAAGATACCGCGATAGAAAGGGCTTTCGGTAAAAACTTTGCAACTGATTTTGTAGGAGATTTATATAGGTCTTTTCAACAAGGCCAGGCTCAGGGGTCTACATTAGACGAGTCATTAGAACTTTTTACAAAAGGTAATAATGTTACCGAACAAGATATTCAAGACTTTATAGTAGCTCAACAATCATTACAAAACTTAGGAGAGAGTGATGAGATGAAAGAGTTTAATCGCATATACCAACAAGAAGGCGGAGGTCTTTGGGGTTTTATTAAGGGTAATGTATTGACAAGAGGACAAACCCTTCCGCAACTATTAGTTTCTTCTGTATCTCAAATGCTAAACCCAGCAACTATTGGAATGGGTGTGGCAGGAGGAGCTGCTGGTTCTTTTATACCTGTTATAGGAACTATAGGTGGTGCTTTAGGGGCCGCGACAACAACATTAGAAACAGGGATTACGTTTGCTGAATTATTACAAAAAGAGTTAACAGATAGAAACTTAGACTTTACAAATGAAAACGTAAGAACAATATTAGAAGATGAGGAGGCCCTAAGCTCTATAAGATATAAATCAGCAGGTAGAGGTATCGCTATTGGTATAACAGAAGCTGCTACAGCTCGTATAGCTGGTGCTGTAGGCGCAAAAGTATTGGCAAAAGGGCCGGCTACTTTAGGAAGAAACTTAAAGGGCTTAGGTGCAGTAGCAGGAATAGAAGGTATTGGTGGTTCAGCAGGAGAAGTTGCTGGTAATATTGTTGCGGGTCAAGAGCTTGATGCTGCTAACATAGGATTTGAAGGTATTGTTGGTTTAACAGGAACACCTATATCGGCAGTAAAGGCTATATATCAAAGACCTAAGTATTACGTAAACAAACAAAATGGAGGTGAGGATTTTGCATCAGCATCAGCAGAACAAGCTCAGGATCTTATTGACAATATGCCTGATGAGGATTTTGATGATGTAAATATAGAGATAGTAAATAACCCTAAAATGAAAGCTCAGTATGATAAAAGAAAAATTGATCTTCATGAAAAGGCTGTTATTGAGGGAGGTGTAAGAGAGGCTTATCCAGAAATTAGTCAAGACAAGATTGATAAAATAATTCCATTACAGAAAAAATTAAATGCGTTAGGCGAAGATACAGGTGAGGCTGCAAAGCTAAAAAGGAGTGAGATAAAAAAAGAAATAAATGAAATAATAAAAACAGAAGATGCCGTTCAAGAGCAAAGCACAGATGAGGTGGTTAGCGAAGTTCAAGCCACAGATATTCAAGAGGTGGAAAGCGGAGGGGCCACCACCACAGAATCTACCAGAGAAGAGCAACAAACCACCGAAACCACCGAAGAGACAGAAACAACGGAGGAGGAGGTAGAAGAGCCGCCTTTAATTGTTAAAACCGAGGAGGATTTAGAAAAGATAGTGAATATAATATATGATAGTAAGAAAACAAGTGTTAAGACAGAAGATGGTAGAGAAAACTATAGATATAGACTGCCTGATGCAGAAGAAAAGCTTGGCTTTAAAAAAAGAAAAGATGGTAGGGGGTATGTTAATAGAAAGATAGATATTAGTGAAGCACCTCTATTTGATGAGGTAGAAACAATAGGTAAAAACAAAGGTAAAAAGACAGGTAAAAAATACAGAAGGGTTTTTGGTAGTCCAAAAGGAGGAGTCTCTTACTACTTACCAGAGGGTAAAGAGGTGTATATAGGAACGTCAGGTGTATTGAGACCATCTGCTTTAGAACAATATCAAATGGCAGATGGTATCTATATGTCAGATGTTATGTTTGTTCCTTCTACTGAAACACAAACATCTATTGATGATAAGGTAAACGAGGTTACACCAGAACCTTCTAAAAAGAAAAAGGAACCTAAGACTCCTTTAGCAAGAAATATTAAAAGAAAAAGAATACCTAAAAGCAGAACTTTAGATATAGAAACAGATGCTGAAGGTAATGTTCAGGTTGTGCAAAGAGCCACAGGAAGGCCTATAAAAGACTTAAGCAAAATACCCGTTAAGGTTCAGGAATATTTATTAAAGGAAGGGATTGATGTAAATGAGGGAAAAAGAGGAGAAGAAATTTTTAAAGAAAAAAACCCTAACACAAGTATAGAAAATATTAGCGAACAGCAAGCTAACGATTTAATATTAGAGAGTGAAAACGTTAGAGAAATTGCCGAAGCTATAGAGGCGGAAGAGGCCAGGGTTAAAGACAGAAAAGAACAGGGAATAGAAATGCTGTCTACTGATCAAGAAACTGATATGTCTTCATTATTTGATATGCAGTTTAGCCCTGAAAGTATAGAAGAGGTAGGTGGTTTAAAAGCAAGAGAGACTGTAGGTAAAAGATACATAAAAAAAGGAGGAGCAAGTATAAAAGACGGTGTAGTTATTAATGGTAAAGAAATATCAGGAAGTCAGATATTAGAATTTATACAATCTTATCCTACTCAAAATGAAATCAATGATTATGTTTTTGGAAATGCTCCTAAAAATCAAATTATTGATTTACAAAATAAATTTACAGAGCTTACAGGTTTAAAGCCTTCTAAGAAAAACATAAAAGCGGTATTAAGTGTTGACCCTAATAGGCCACCATTAGAAGTGGTACAAGAAGACTTACAAGCAAGAGATGTTGCAACGTCAAAAGAACCAAAAGTTAATAAAAGTAAAAAAGTATCAGCTAAAAAGATAGTAGAAGGCACAAAGAAAAAGAAAGAAGTAACAGTAGATGAGGCAGAGGCCTTAAAGGATCAAATTAAATTAGAAGGAAAGGCGGCAAAAGAGGCAGATGCAGCAGCTAAAAAGAAAGATAAAGAAAAGATTACTAAGAAAAAAATCCAAAAAGCAAGAAAAAACATTAGAAGTAAAATAGGCGCTGCACAATCTCTTAACGTAATGTTAAATAGAATGTTGGCTGTAAACGAAAGTATTGTTCCTGATAGTGTTAAGAAAAAATATGAGGAGATAGTTAATACTTTAGCGGATAGAAAAGGGGCGTTAGACTTAAGACAAAGACAACAATTAATTAATGAGGTTGAGGCAATAAACAAGGCCTTAGACGAAGAGTATTCTGTGGCTGGAGAATTAGCTGAAAGATATGATTACTTTAGAAATGTTACGTTTAATATAACAGACAAAACTACTTTTGAACAAACTATTGCTGAAATGTTAAAGCAGGAGATAATAACTCCAGACGAGGCTAAGCTTATGAAGAAGTATAAAAAAAATATTTCTCCTACAGAAAAAGTAGAAAAAACAGAAGAGCAGATAGCAAAAGAAAAAGACAAGCTAATAGATGAAATAGAAGGTGTGAATAAATTTGATGTTCCAACTGATTTAAGTAGGGATCAAAAGTCATTAGTGTTTAAATTTAGAAAATTACTTTTAAATAGAGAGGCGTTAGGAAGATTAGAAACATATCAATTAAAGCTTATTAAGGGCTTGTTAAATAATATAGAGAATGGTTTTGTTCCCCACTTAGTTCAAAAACTTACTCAACGCCTTACCGCTATAGAGAGGTCTAATAATGTAGAGTCTTCTATTAAAAATAGTAAACCTCTTAAGTTTTCTATGATGTACGCAAAGTTTAAAGATTTGTTTACAAAGAAAGGAGCTGTATTAGAATTAATTAGAAGAAATCCATTAGCATATGTAGACCAAATATTTGGTGATTTTAAAACTAAAAATATTTACAACGCATTGTTTGAGCCTACTGCAAAGGCACAGTCAAGATATGCAAGTGCTACTAAAGAAATAAGAAATAAAATTAATGAAGCTCGTAATAAGGTTTTTAAATCTTTTAATAATGATCCTAATCTAACAACAATATCAGCGTACAAGCAACAACTATATTTATTACAAAGAGAGTATGAGGCTAATCCAGGAAATAGATTTGTAAATCCAGCTGTTGATGTTTTAAAAGCTACCATAGCGGCTATTGATGAACAAAAAACAAGTTTAACAGCTGAAGACGCTAATGCTTTACAAGATATATTAGATACATTCTCAACTGAAGACGGAACAAGTATTGATAACAATAAGTTGTTTAATTCTTTTAATGCGGCTGAAAAAGCAAGCATCAAAACAATGGACGAAATAAATCAAAGTAACGAAGCTGCTGCGGTATTTACTGCCTCAACAATAAGAGGTAACTCTTTTAATCCTTTAAATGATTATGTTCATCATAATGTTTTATTTACACAAGAGGCTGATAGTGATGCTTCACAACCAGACTTTGTAAGTAAATACAAGCAAGGATTAAAGCCATCAACAAAAGGCCAGTCGTTAATAGAAAGAACTGGTACGGTCATGCCTTTGAACTTTAACGTTTATTCTTCTACACAAAAAGGAGCAGAGTATGTAATGCTTGATTATCATATGACATCTCCTTTACAGACAGCAAGAATGACAATATCAGAAACTAAAAAAAGATTAGAGGAAAAAGGAAGAATCCC